>Ga0210040_10003594_pt1 | contig 20865 bp, 12 predicted proteins | sample CryGeyCG12114_NA_FD_185462 | JGI IMG/M metagenome (GOLD analysis project Ga0210040, IMG submission 185462) | Groundwater microbial communities from aquifer - Crystal Geyser CG19_WC_8/21/14_NA (SPAdes) (version 2) | ecosystem: Environmental > Aquatic > Deep subsurface > Groundwater | place: USA... | reverse complement strand
AGTGATGTTTATAAACTTTCATTACATTTTACAACTTGTTTTCCATCCTTGTATAATCATTATGCATAGCTGCGTGGAAACGGAAAACCGTAAAAAATTGGAAATATATTTGAATCCACAAGCTAAGTAACTAGTGTGCAAAATACATCATTCTAATGGTAAGCATTGCATTCCCTACAACGCGTGGGGTGCAAAAATATTATGAATGACGAAACAACACGCAAATATCAAGACAAAATGTCCAATAATACCTCCAACTTGTGCATATAGAAATTTCGCTTCAAGCAATCTCGTAACAACCATGAAATTCCTCGCTATTAAAACTTCATAACAAGTGTTATTCTTTTTCTGCTGTCTTTATTTAACTAGCTGCGAGTCTCAGAGATGCTAATTTATGGTAAACTGCTCTCTATCTTGTCTTTCTAGTCAAACAAAAATGCATGATTGACAATAAGATAAACGGATAAAACCTACACTGTCTCCTTATTTCATACCCCTTGTCTAGAAGCCTTAAGTCCGCATGAAAATTTCACACGAAACCCCAACAAACTAACTAACAGCTCTATTCACGGATATCAACATTTTACGCATGGTGAATTCCTTCCAAACCTCAAATTTATGAGGTTGGTGTTAAGCATTGTTCCCGATAAAATCTCTACAACTCCTCTGATTTATTCATATATCCGTGAAAAGACACAAGCCTTGGAAAATCAAAACGCATTCTTTTATTATGTAATGTAACTACACACTTGAGCAATACCATATTTCTAGCTAAATAACTAACTAACTATTCTTAAATTCCAACAACTCCTACCAATACAAATCTAACTATATAAGCGTCACGTAATATACCCCTAAGACTAAAACTCATCCAACTAACTTATAGTTAGCACATTGAAAACCAAGTTTATCTAAATTTTTTACGGATCATACCTCTTTGTCAGATGGACATTGCCGAACACAGGCTCCCACACCTGCATCACGCAACAAGTGTTCTGGGCACGTTACAACACAAGTGGCACCATACGCGTACTTCCCATCCGGATTTGGTTCCGACGAGTATGTGTTCGGATTGTAAATCATGAGCGAAGGGCACTCATCCTTACATTCCCCATCATCATAAAATTTTTTGCACGCCTGTAAAAGAACCAACAGAATTAGATTTAGTTAGTGCTACTTCATATCAATTATATGTATACGACTCCACTGGGCACTTCGAAATTACCAAATCTTTTTATGGCATCGCACGGAGTACATAATCTAAGGCTAGTTAACTATTCATAGAAACTGTTACCGTCAGCAAAAATAAAACTTGCTTCTCTGTATGCGATAACTGAAACTAACGAACTAACTAAAAGTTATGCAATCAATAGTCAGCAGGTAGTTAAGTAATTTTGTCCAAACCTTCCTCTTCGTTCATTCAAAACAAATCTTTCAAGCATAAATCTGCAGAAAGATATGAACGGGAAAAGCACCCATAGTAAATTAGACGAACTTTAAGTTTTACTTGGCCATGATGTAACGCAACCGACTAAAAACTATCTAACTATACTCGGCTCGAATAATGTGAGTGCGAAGCAAAGTCATCTCACTGTGACTGTAAAACAAAATTAGATGTGCTTTGTAGTTATTAGGAATAGGAATGAAGGACGCAGTCAAAGTTATATGAAATTAGTCAAGCATTCAACCCATTGTTTGAAACTTTCTGTTTTCTCACCCGTCCCATAGGAATTCTAAAATCCCGACCTCCTGCATAAACATTCCTTATGCCTCCTCAGCTGAAACCTCCCGACTTTTTGTCAACAAATAAACATGGGTAATAATGCAGAAATACTTGACAGGCTGTACTGACTGAGTGAAAAACATTCAAGTCCAACTTCCTTTCATTTTAATCCCTGATGTAGGATATTTAATCTAACGGCCCCAACAAAAAACTATCTTCTACATTCGAAGTGAAAAGACTTCACTTCAGATGAATAAAACAAAGCGGTGTTTTAGTCAAATAATTGAACTCGCGCGCATTCTTTTTCAGCAACATATAATTTTTACAGCAAAAGCCGCCTCCATGAATGATTCATTCTCCATATTCCTATAATCATAATGCATGTTATTTTTATCCCCAATTTTCTTCTTCATAGGGTACAAACGTGTGATAATGCCACGACACAATTACTATGATCCATTTTGTTTTATTATCCCTTACGTGTTTTGCATAAAAACTTCCCTCATACACATTAGGAAAACTTAAACGGAAGACACTTACTTACGATAAAAAAAATTACTAACTACGACTCCAAAAACGAGAAAGTCTCACCAAACAGTCACTCTTTTTAGGTCCAGTGCAGCCTCCAGCACATGAAATATGACAACATTGCCTTGGTTCCGGTCCATAACAGCGACCTTCATGACATTGGGGACTGCAGTTGACTTTAGAGAACTTTTGGCAATTCTGTGGACCTTCACCCCAACAGCCCGAATCACATTTAGAGTCACAAGGAGGACAATCCCGTTCAGATTGGGTGTAATTGTACACGTACACATATTTTGCTTGTGGTCCACTAATGATTTCACTCCAGTTGATTGTTTTCCAATGGCACAAATTGTAGTTATTGAAAATGCCCACATTTCCAGCCAGTATATCTAAACGGGAACAAAAAAGGCATTCAATGATTAAATCCTTTTAGTTTAAAAACTAGGAGCTCGGGTGCATGTGCAAGGCGCAGCATTGGGATTTATCAGTGAATCACACATTACGAAGGTAAAATGGGGTGGGAAACTTTCATAAACCAACATTTCTTTCTCCATTTACTTACCTCGCAAAGAAGGAAGCTCCAGATTGTGCATTTTTGACAAAGTGACCATAAGAGCGAAATCATCATCATGAACATTGAGTCGGAACAGTGTGCGTCCCCTGATGACTTGTAGGTTTGGCAACACGATGCGACGAACATCCACGTGTGAAATTAGTACGTAGCCGGTCACTTCTCTAATATGCTCCAGAAAGCTGAGATCGAATTCTTCTTGAAGCCATGTGAGCTCTAGATTCCCTTCAACATACGTACAATTTGAGTATCGGTCTTTAAGGTTACGATAATGATGTGAGCGGTTCGAAGGAACTGACATCCGACCATCGGTTCCAATGCAGACTGTAAAACAGACAAGAATGGACAATAAATATTTAAGTTGTCAGTGTTGCATAAATTTGTTTTAAAGCATTGCGTTGCATCTTAAGCAATTTACACATTATATTGATGAGCAAATCAAGCTAGTCAGCTAGTTAGTGTGCTGTGCATTGCATACTGTCAGTGTCAATCATCAAGGATTTATTTCGGCTTGGCATTCAATTAATTTGCATTTATGACAATATCAATAGCATATATTATCCATCAACTTTTTGTCCCCTCTACTGTGCCAAAAAAAATATTTTCTTCTACCTAACAAAAAACACAAATGCAATCCTTATTCCATGGGTTGATAAATTCTGGTTAAAATAAACTTTCAGTTTCACGGTCAACATTATTTTCGATAGATAACAGCAATTAAAATGCCCCAGCAATCCCTAGCTAACAAAGCATTGTAGTACTTCAAAGCCGCATAGCAGTAGGGCTCATCCAATGCGACCTAATCGCAATCAATTTTCTTCACGCAGTGGCGTCAACACTATCCAAAAAAATGCAACAACCACTGATGCAACTAAATAGCATCAACAACCCCCAATAATGATAAAATGCCTATAATAACATGCATATAAAACAGAAGAATGAATCTCCAACAGACCAAGAAAAAAATCTTCACCTGAGCAAAAAAAATGAGCAGTGTACTGACATAATAATAATGATGATTATAAAAGGGTGCGATGAGAGGATAAGACATTTTTCAGCCACAGCATAAGAAAACCACCGTATTCTTCTTTCACTCTTTCTTTGGCATGTTAATTAATGACATGCTCATCAAACCATTCCCAGGCCAAATGAAAGGAAGCCTTATGCATGCACATTCCTTTATCATAACTCTCAGGTATATACTCTACGTGGTTACGTACATCTTCAATTTCATTTCTTTCGAGCTTTGAAAAGTTACTCCCGTGGTTTGGTTTTGGTTTGGTTCCGTATGGTGCTAACGATAAGATAAAAAATATCTTATATCCCATTTGGTTCCAGACCTCTTTCTTTTTTCTCAGCTCACTCACTTTTCAATACACAAATACTTGTAGTCCATGTTTTACTACTCCATGCTTTAATACACCTTCCAAAATATGTTCTGCACTTGAATTCAACTTGAGACATGACTAGGGGGTGTGTATTATTGCACAGGCTATGGTAGCCATTCGTCCTAAAGTAATAATCATAAAGCCCTAACTAACTAACACAGTATTATATCATATATGCTTACAGAGCAAGACAAGGATGGCAAAAACATTAACTAACTAAAAGAACAAAAAAACACTTGAGCTGCTCTTCATGTTAGGAAGTGAATGCATATGAAAAACATGTATGGAGCCCTTTGAGAACCAAAGGACTCATAGTCTACAAAAAATGGAGAGTGCAATGAAATGCAGTCTCTCTCACATTCTATAATGTCCGTAAATGGTATCGTCTCTGGTCAAGTTATGCAAGCTTATTGTATGCTGCACATACTGCTGCACAGTCCGCCCAAGTTTTCCCCCTTTATTTTCCTCCTCTCATTAAAAAAATCATCATCTTCTCATTTATTCTGCACAAATTCCATTAAAATTCTTGCCCGTCTTTTAAAACTTTGGTCAGAAACACCATACACTTTTCTCATCTAGTTTGACTACGTGACTCCAGGCCGATACAGGAATAAAAAATCTCTCGTACATTCCAAAACCATTCCAAACGGAGCCTCACAATCTAAAGCTAATTAGATCAGTGATTAAAATCACTCCTATCAACCAGTTAATTAGACAATGTTGCTCATTCACACTAACTAACTAACTACACCTCTGCATTTAACTGTCACTCAAAAACTGTCTATACAGTCGTGGATCCATCTTTCTCAAGTGCACACTTTTCAACACCCCAGCATTATCCATATATTTTCTCAAGATCATGTCTGCAGCTAACAACAGTGTGAAAACTCATGTAATGGGAATCGACACTTGAATACCAAACCACGAGTCAGTTTCATCCCATGATTCTAATCTTCCCATCTGCTGCATGCATGCATGCATGCATGCATGACTTCTAGTCAAGTTTTCCTCGACTTTGAATTTCAATAATCCCATTCCACTTTTTCTTTTGTTGCTCGTCCGCATTTTCCATCGGCTCACATTATTATTATTTCACTGTGAGTATGTCTCGTGCCTGTCTATAAAACCTTCCATATCTTACGCTTGTACATTACACCGTATGTACTACCAATATTTCTCATTCCCATCATTCACAGACTGACATAATCTGCACAATCTGCACACTCAATCTCCTGTAACATTATGTTAGTTAGTTTGTTAGTAACAAAACTTTTTGAACTCACTCACAGTGTGTAGAAATGTAACTAACTAACGGACTGTAAATACACAAACCAGTTGAAATAAAGACATTGAAATTCCCTAAATCATTCATCACATTTAAAAGCACGGTAATTAACATCCAAACCATAGTGATTAACAATAATGTTCAAATTAGTTTCCCCAGCCACTATATCTTGTACTGCCAATTTTACTCACTGCCTGAGAAGTTAGTTATAAACAAAGAAGTGCACACCTGCATGATTGATTTTGAACGTGAATAAGTTAGTGAGTAACTAACTAACTAACTAACTAACTAACTAACTAGTAGTTGAACAATGAACACTGCAAGTTGTATCTTTCCCAGGAACATATAGCTGTTAGCAATACATGGAAACTAACTAACAAACAAAGCAACCTTCAACCTGAATCTCTGTTTCAATCCATGTACAGTTTACTCTGTCTCCAACTTTCATACAGTAATCATCAGTTCAGTTGCAAACCAATTTTCAAATGCACCACAATACAATCAAGCCAGGTAAAACCAACTTTTCTCAGCTGATTGCTCCTAGCAATCTCATTCCCTGTTTCGCTGGCACTTGCTGGTAGAAACAAATTAATACAAAACATACTGCAATAGATGCTGAACCACAACAAAGTGGCTTAAACAATCCAACCACAGGGTAAAACTAATAATACGGCAAAAACTATGTGTGCCAGAGTGCAATTTACACAAAAAAGGACGAAACCCACATTTGAACTACATGCAGGAATGACCATAGGCTACGTACAATTCAAAATTCCTGTGTATTACACGTATCAAACAAACTTTACTTAAAAAAGGCCAGGCTTCATTTTCTCAGTTAACTCGGCCGTAAGCAATAAATGAACGAAAATTGCTCATTACTATCTTACCACCTACTGCTCAACATTTTATTCGCATGGACTTCATAAAAGCCACACCACACACAAGATTACCATCTCAAACTGCATACCAATTTCTTTCTCCCAAATAATAATTATGCTGTTATCCTCAGGAATTTCCCAGATTCTTCCCTTAAACCACACACTGTTCATAATTTCGTAAGACTACATTCAGGAAGGAAGAACGAGAAATTCCTTTGTTAGTTAGCTCGCCAGAGTTACTCATACCTAACCAACTGAAATTTACATTATAAAACATGAGAGTTGCATTTCCTTCATTAACATGTACTCCGTAACGTCTACAAAAAGAATGCTACTACAGACTTTAGAGCTATTCCTTGCAAGAAAAAAAATACATACCTGGCTGTGCAAATGAAAAGACTCATTACACAGAAACAAACTGACTATCAACATGTTCCAACTGTGAGAGTGTTGGGATGCCATAGTGAATTTTAAAGCAACTTGTTTTGCCGACGGCCGACCATGCTGTGGCATTCTGGGCAACATGTTGTCATATACAGGAGATGCAATTCGCACATAATGCACGGACTAACTAACTAAATAACTACTTATACTTATATGTAATCTTTAAGTTGCATAATAGTAAGTTTAAGTTGGTAATCTCACTCCACCGAACCGAGTACGTAAATCGCTCTTCCCATAATTCATTACTCTGTGTGTCTTTTGTACCCACATAGCATATAGCATAGCATTCGTAACCCTTCAAAGGAATTTTCTGTGTGCTTAAGAAGAATGCGAAAGGTTTTATAGTTTCTTCGCCATTATCACATCCCCCAATCTAAATGTATGCTAATCCAAGTCAAGTTAGTTAGTAAGTGACATTTAAATTTCCCAGAGGTTTGTATGAAATCATGATATCTGTGCATAGTCTTTCTCCTATGTGTGCTTTGGTGTAGTAATTCATCATTGCGTAAATCATACCAGCTAGAGAGGGGAAAAATCTCAATTTGATTTCAATTTTGCTGTGAATAATGAGTTGCTTATTTTTTGCTCGAGCAAAAATGATTTCATCGATCATTGTCTCCATTTTTTCTCCCTTCAAAGATACCTACAGTACTATTGCAGAGTGAGATCAAGTGGAACGGTGACCACCTACATGTAAATCGTTTCACGTGTAGGCTGAAAAAGATAATATAATAATAAGATCGAGTCATCCTAGCTCATTATTCTTGTTCGAATCAGTAAACTTTCACTTTTTACCCACGAGGTGCCAACTCATTCTCTCGTCTCAATGATGATCAATGATGTATACCAGATAGATGCATTTGTGTGGAGGTGGGAGAATTTGACAAATCTTGGATTCGAATTAGAACAGTTATGCACAACTTTTTGAAAACCACATTGAAAGGATTTTAACACCTTAAAACAGTTCGACTAGCAATTGCTAATAATCCATGCTTTCACTTCGAGCCATTTATGGAATCCGTCTGATTTATAAACATACTTAAACATTGCAAGAAAATGTATCGTTTCTTTATGGCGCGTAAATGAACATGATTTCATCCGTAAGCGCCTTAAATTGAAGCTAAAGTTTTACTACCAATGCAATGTGGCAGGAAATGTTACGCATATTAAGCGTAAGGTAATTTGAAAATATAAAATCCTGCAAAGTAGTTGCAATTGTATGGGAAATTTGCTAAACAGGTTGAAATATGTGACATCTTGCAAATAAACAGAACCTAATATGAGCAATGGCAGCAACTAAAAGCAGTAAATATTTCCTTCTCCCGTAGGGCACACAAAGTAACACTAAGGACGGCAATTTGTCTCATATGAATTAGTTTAGTCTTTTGTCTCTAGGTGTAATATCTTCCCTTTTATTGCTCCCTATGTGAATTATCTTGACATTTCATAATTTTTCAAGAAATATAGCATAATAAGTACATCATAACAGCAAAAAATGCGTACTTCCCAAATGTATGAAGCATACTGGTTTCCCATTCTTCATTATCCACCCAAAAAATTTGCTACAATTCAATTCTAATGAAAAACATCTTGAATATGAGTAAAAAATTCACGCTTCAACCTGTAGATCTACAAACTACCTTATTTATTTGTGTACGCTCACAGAAACCAACTAACTAACTAAACTGCCAACGATTTCTCAAATAATTATAATGCTAGTTGAAAGCAATCTATGGCTCATTTCCAATCATACATCATTGGCAAAAAACTGAATCCAACAGGTGCACTTTTAACCACGACAGTCATAAAATACAAACCATCCACTCATTTGCACAAGATTGAAACATTCAGTCCGCACAAACAAGATCCTATAAAGCATGTTTTTTCATGCAAACTATCTAACCACTTTAACTACCTATATAAGTTTCCAGCTATCAAAAAATACAAGACCCGGTGATTAATTAGCAAACTTGCAAACAAAACAGCATGTATCACACAAGCTGAACATAGAGTCCAAATGGCCAAGTCAGGTTTCACCCGCGCTCACAAATAGCAATATAATATTATAATGGCTAATCTTTATAATGACTAATGTGTGGCTTTTCTAATGAGATTTACGATTCCCTCAACTCACACTTTCCGAGCATATATCATCTCCTTTGCGTAGCGTTCAAGTGACCGACGGAAAAAAATGGAAACCACCATTTGGAACATTCTAACACATACAATCCTTTACATCGTGTAGTCGCAAATCAACGCAATTGTTCACCTTTCAAGACAACTGAATCACGAATATTTAAAAAATGTAGAGCTTCAGCTCTGACAAATGTTTTCCTCCACTTTTACTAAAAGTTGGGTCGGACCCGTAAAATATTCAAATTAATTGTATTTTTTACAGCGCACAACAACCGGATCACTTTATAATGGTTTGTAGCATTCCATTCTGTACTGAATTCCAAATCCGCATTGAGGAATAGCAGCAACAAGTTAAGTTGATAAATTACTTATATTCTTTGTAATCTCTTCTGATTAATGGCTATCCCTCGATAAATGCATACGGGTAGTTATATAGAAATAAAATTACTTTCCAAATATTACAATAACGATTTTCCTCTGGTACGAATCTTTGAATGGCTTTAAATAAACCGGAATCGTAATAGTCAATGTTCATAAATGCGACTTACTATGCTACACATTAGAAAACGATACAGCCAAGATAGCTTTGTAAAGTTAAAAGAATATAAAGTCATCAAATTATTATACCTGATTGCACATCATCTCTAAAGCCATTCACAAATATTAGAAACCATACCTTGTGCATAAAAGGAATAGAGCTACACAAATTTGAAAAGATAATCTCAAAGAAGAATCGCCCGCAAACTCTAATGTGTTAATCTTCTTTAAATTGCACAATATTACCGACTAAACCTTTACGTTAAACTTTATTCAGTAAATTGACGAGAATTCTCAATCCCTCAAATTCCTGACAAGCAAACTGTTTCCTCATTTCAACCACAACCCATTGTTTTCCCTGATCTGCTATAGTAGTATTACCCAAGTGTGATTACATTGATTATCCCATTACATCTCTACACACCAAAGGAAATCCACGTAGGCGTTTTAATGACTTACAAATATGTGTCATCCACCAAATGAAGCAAATTGTTTTCTAAACTCCTCATATGCAGAATTAAGTGAACATGATCATCATCACCATCTCAAATTATGATCTCTACCAAACTTATATCCACACATTGCAAGCTTTAGTTGGGCGACACTGCCCACTGGCCACATACATGGAAAATGGATGACCAAACACACCACTAATCTCATATGATTCACAGACATAACGCCTGATTTATTAAAGGTAGTTTGTTTTCAACGAATCCAAATATTGACCATGACTACTCTGGTGCACACAATGCACCTAACTTGAAGATTCATGGTGGTGCTCTATGCCGTAAAGGGATCTTATAGACACGTTGTTTCAACACTTGTCAAAATAAACGAGACTCCAAAAGCGAAGCCAACTTCAGAACAGTATCATCGCTTTTTCATTGTGTTTACATATACAAATGCCATTTATGCTAATATTCGTATATAGTTACTATTTACCATCATGCGGATAACAATTTCATCCCAGGGTGCCAAAGCAGATGACTTGCATTTTCGACGGTACAAGAGATGGACCGTTTTTTAATACCACGTATGTGAATAAAATCTAACCTAATATGTTCAATGATAAATCCTTTAGTGCAATCTACCTGTCTAGTGTCTAGCCTTAGTCAGTCCTTTGATTATAGTTACAATTCAAAGAATATACTTACTTTCGTCTCTAAAACAAAAGCTCTAGAAAAATTAGGCAGTTTCGTTTCGTATTCTTTTCGTTGGAATGCATAATATAATAAACTCAGGAATCTAAATACCTTCCTTTTTATTACGAGAGACATTCTCTTGTTTCAAGCACTCTTTCCTATGCCATGCTTTCAAATCTCATGGAGTGGCTCATGCTGACTAACAATCACTGGACTCGATGGAGCAAGTGCCCATTTTCCCTTAAATGGTCAACACGGCAATCATTAAAGTGGCAAACATTTTAACATCCTACTTTCGTTTTTTTTCTGTCTGGTTGGACATACCAAGTCTCAAACATTTTAGTGGAAAAAGAAGCTGAAGCAGCTCATTCACTAAAACTATGCATAGTATCATAATATCCAGAAACTTATCTTTTACTTATAATCACATATGGCTATTCCGTTAGTTAATACACTATGCCTTATATTGAAGACACGTGCTTGAGAAGAATAGCAATATTCCATCCAAGCGACTACAAAATGAAATGAAAAGTTTTTAGGGCTATGCCGCCAATCCCACAATAATTGTAAACTCAGTTAATGTAACTTGTCTATGTGAATACATTAGTGCTCACATTATTTTGGTGGGAACGAAATCCTAATGGTAATCTTTTTCAACCTTATGCAACCTACAGAGGGCGACCATTCAATTAACACATATTACATTCCCAAGTATGGGTGTATCGTGAGGAAATAATGAACGTTAAGTTCACTTTCAGTCAGTAACTTGTACGACGAATCATCATTACCAACTAACTAACTAACTTATATTGTGAGATCAAAGTTCCATCTGTTTAGGTTCAGAAGATGCTTTAACTTTAGTAGTGCAGTAGAGCGCAGATAACTTGCATAATGGTGTCTATAATGCATTGAGTATTTGAATACAAGATTCCTTTATTTGACGAAGATAACGAATATGATATAGAAAAATCCGCTTCCAAATTCTAACATTATAAATCCACATCAACAGGTACAGGTCTAAATAGCATTTGAGATCAAACTTTGGTTTCCAAAAGCTAAAAAATTAACAATTCCGTTGGGTTTTCCAGAATGCCACACTCAAACTTTTAAGGAAAATGCACATGTTTTAACTCTACCTAAAGACCTCATTAGAGACTAACGTAACGTTTCCATCATTTCAAGGTGCTTCAAACAAAATAGCATGCATAGTTAGCGTGTGATCAGTCCAGTCAGTGAATATTCATAGAGTTAGCAAAAGTCAGAGTTCAAAATCTCAATAGCAATAACAACATAATGCGTGTGAAATACAGCAGGAAAAAATATGGTCAGTTCCGTCTGCCTCTCTGGCCTTCCATGGGAAAATCCGGTCCGCTTTAAAATCCTCCACACACTTGTTTCCTTTAACTAACCATATGCATAGATCCAAGTCAATGTACAAAAGATAAATCTGGAAATGCTCCACAAGTGTGCTGCAGGCTTCAAGAATAAGGAAATGGACTCAAGGTTCCGGATGTGTTTTCAAATGAACACTCTATTCATCCCTGCATATCATTTTACACATGTTCAAAAAAAACCTGCCTTACTCTCCTTAGAACTCAACATCACCTGTTTACTTTTAAATAGTCTTTCTCCTTTATTTACTCAGGAAAGCACCAAAGAAAAAACAAAATTCAGTTAGTCAGTCAGTCAGCATACACGGTTAGATAGTAAATAAACCAGTGGCACTTCATGTCGCCACAAAAACCAATAAAACCATGCATTACTATTAGCTCACTTACTTATTTCAAAATGGAGTCACTACTTCTTTAAGTCAACAAAATTGTTTATCGAATACATTCCCAGTTCCTCAAACAGTAACTAACTAAGCAAGGTAAAAATTCAAACCTAACTCAAGTATATAGAATGAAACTTGAGCCAATAGTTCCTGTTCTACATACCACGCGTTTATACCAGTCAGTCAGTCAGTCACTAACTGACTAACTATTTATCATCTTCACACATTTAAACAACTCTCTTTTGTTATTTATTATTAAACATACAGAGTCCAATAACACTATACACATTAAACTGACTGAAAATGAGCCAGACAAGTCTCATATCCCTAGCTAAAGACAAACTATATACTCAAGAATATTCTAGCAAGGAATAGTCAGTCAAAACACGCATTAAATGAACACGATGCTGACAGCAGTAGTTAGAATATGTACGCACAACAAATATTCTAACTTGCTATCATTTTGAATGGTGCACAATAATACTATAGGGAGAACCATAGGACACATATACTAACTACACTGATGCACACAAAATTCCTGTTTTATCGTCAGTAAGAAAAAACAGGATATAAACTAACCAAGCTATACACTAATAGTTAGTTACTTTTACTAGTAGTCAAGAAAAAAGCAACAAGTGTCCGCTCCCAAATTCTGTCACTTGTACTTTGCATACAGAACATGTGGGGCTGACAGTGTCACAACATTTTTATGAACCGTGCATAATCATACAGTATCTAACTAACAATATACGCACGCAACAACATCCTATTGTCATCTGTACAATGTTTGCAGCAGTTTGCACCTTCCTAGCCAATATATACCAAAATGAAAGCGAAAAGCTAAAGGAATGCATTTAATTAATCAATTCAGCATTTCTAATCAACTCACTTTTTCCACGGATATAATCCGGGGCTGACTTAGATTGTGGGAAGGAACCTTGGGCAACATGATTTTCATCCATAATGATGCTGCCTCTGGTACTACCAGCTAAAAGCGTTAGAAACAGATATGAGAGCACCGTAAAATTTATAAACATCACAGTTCTTGGCACTTGAACTTTCTTTCTTCTACTTTGTCTCCATAGACAATGCGTCCAAGGGAGATAGTTGTGGGCACTCCAAATCCTAGGATTATTAGTTTCTCCTGTACAAATGAGCCCATTTCGTGGCCATTTATTGTGGTTACTACTACTACTCCGAAATGATAGGGTCTCTCTATCACTCTGATTGTCTGTGGTGACTTTTAGTCGCTCATTTGGGTCCTCCATGATGATTGCTTATTATCCCAGTTCACAAACTAAAGCATTGTAAAATTCAGTTAGCTTTTTTTCTCAGTTGGGTAATAACGAACTAAACTAACCAACTTTGTATTATTGCATTCGTTGATTGATCACTGTTTACGTCAAGACATTGTTAAATCCAACGGATTGCCCAAAACTCAAAAAGTTGTCAGTTTTTGTCAAGATTGAAATCGATTCACCATAACAAGACCCTTGGTATGTATAAAAACAGTGGCACGGGCACTTCACTGAACTCACTTATGTCAAATCCCACTTTTGTAACTCAACTCACTAACTAACCAATGCTGCAATCATCATAATCATCAATACGGCGATGATAGTATTCAACCTATAATAAAAATTGACAACAATAATGAACCACCTAGTTAGTTCGTAGCGTGAAAATGCATGGGGAAACCGCAGACTCGTATTTTTTCTCGTCTGGTTCCTAAATAGTATGCATTACAGACACAATTGAGTTCCAAGATGATCACATAATCTGCAGTTAGTGTAATAGTACGTTCGTTTTCACAAATGCTACTGAGTCACCACATCACAACACAGTATGGCAGAAGCTACCTGTGTGTTCCGAATAGTTGACGCACAAGACTTTTGCATTGCTGTACTAGGAACTTATATTAGTCAGTTTAAAGATTCCTCCAAATTATTTCACGTCACAGAGATTCACATGAATAAATTGATGGGCTCACAAAAACTCACTAACTCATCAAAAAACCGTACATACGCTTTTGAATCCAAGTAGGGACTAACTAACAAGCAAACTGCTCGTGTTAAATATTTTTATTTATGTTCTGGATAAGGCAATAAAATGCCTGTACAGACAGTCAACTTGGATCGTAAATGTGTACACACTATGTTCATAACGCAACCACTGACAGCTAACTTTTTGTACTGTTGATTCTATGAATTTTGTTTACTCAGAACCATTTGGTTGTTAGATACAACAATTATTATTATTGTTCAACAATCCAGTCCTCCTTTCCAGCTACACTTGCAGTCAATAATAGTATATTCACCAAAAACGAACTACAAATATTAGCATGTATCAGTCCAACTGCCTCAACCGAAAAATTCATATCACCAGTTCCGTGTGTATAGTAAAGGTAAAACCCAACAACAACCGAAAATGCAATGTATACATTCACTCACAGAAACAAACTATCTCACTTGATCCCGAAATAAACACAAAGTTCTTGCCCTACTAATCTTCTTAGTCCCTGATAACTGGAGCTTCATAATAAATAATATTTATTCTGTACATCAACTGATAAAGTGTACACACAGTTTACGTACATACACTCACTTTTGGTAAACAGAAAAAACGTGGGATTTCAAAATCCATGTTCTCCAGAAACATCACTATTGTCCTTTTTATCTCTCAGTATCTCCCAATATTAATACACTTACAAACAAAAACTGATATCAAATGATTTCAATAGCTCTTCAACACGACAATACACTTACAACTGACTATATTTGCCTCCCTTGTGATGGACAATTTAACAGACAACACACACTTCTGTGGCCGTCATTTGAACCAACAAGTTTATCGTTTTCCTTGAAACTTGAACACCAAAAAACTTCATAATCATTATCAGTTAGTTTTTTATATGCCCACAGAAAAACAAAAGTGATGCTCATGCACACTTGTATTATAATCAGATGCGTTCTTTTCCAGACACTCAGGTGATGATTACCTGAGCACAGCTTTAGGGACACTGAACATGATGGACTGGAGTAACAATAGAATACTAGTTAGTTAGTTACTACTACCACTACCATACCTGTGTTATTATTATTCCTCTTCTGGGGTAGACTAACTAACTAACTAACTAACTCACTATATACAATCACGTAGTCTCTCTACAATGAACACCTTTAGTATGTTATGTTGGTTAGTTAGGAACCAGCCCAGACTGTTGTAGCTACAACTTGGATAACAACATACACACATGTATGGATAGACTGTACTTTTTTGAATCCAAGGTGTGCATCCATCGTCTTCACAATAATCATAATAATAATAATAATACTGCATAGGAGGGTGAACCAACTAGGGAATCCTTTGCATGCATGCATAACTGCCTACCTGTGGAAAGGGTTTCCCTTTTTCCCAGTCCATTGTACATACTTGCTTATGAATATAATGCTCGCATCTGACTGAGATCTCAAGAAAACTCTGTACACCTACCTATTTTACGTATCTACTACCATAGGTAGGATATATTATCCACTACTAACTAACTATGGGTCTCAAGGTAAGGCATAGTTGGTTAGTTAGTTAGCTGCACAGGTATAGAAGACGTTTTGTTGGATGGAGAGGAGCCGTGGTCGTCACTAATCACTCTAAAGGCTCTTCTCTAAGGAATTTCAACCCTCCGGCAGTTGTATACTCTTAGTTAGTACAAGTAACATTTTTACCTGAGAATTTTTGGGCCTCTATCTCAACCTTGTATATATTTTTTGGAAGATGATCTTAAGTGCAGCATTATGGATATACTACTACTATGTAACGTACGAACCATAGGACTACCAAGCAACCACTAACTTAGTAACTTTTGGCTCCTGCTGGTGCATACTTGCTGTAGTATTCTACAAACCTTTAGAGATTTGTCGAGGTCGTTTTCAAAGTGTGTTTACGTATAAAACACAATATATAAATTGTAGGTTAGATCCCATGTCTATTTCTGTTGATTCCATAATCATTTATGGTTGCTAACGTCATTAATTTAATTGCGTTGGGGAGCAATTAGATGAAAATGGGATTCAAATTCAAGGGTTTTCGAGCAGTGATTATTTAAGGTTTGCCCGGATCTTTTTTCAGGAAAATATAGTGTTGGATAATAACAGTTGTAGGATTTCCCGCAAGAAAATTTAAAATGAGTTTTAAAAAGAACCCTTTAGGAGAGAAAATAAAAACTATAATGTTAGAGGGTTGAAAGGGTCACGAAAACAGCAGATCCCAATCTTAATTAATAGTCAACATTGATGCGTGCAAGATGATCATATTCCTTAATTTGCAATCAAGACTTGCTCTTGATGGCATAAAGGAGGAATCTCATTATTGATATAGTTAGTTAGTTAGTTAGTTAGTCACAAGTTTGGAAAACATTGCAAGATGGATTAAGTTTTTCCTGCCAAAATGTTCCATCACAATCCGCCTCTTGCAGTTGTTCACACGCAGCCAGCAGTTGGCAAAAGTAGGGGGATGGGGAAATGGACATATTATGAAAATCTAAACCGTGTGTGATTCCTTCTACAAAGACAAGAATGCACTGTGAATACTTACGAGGGAGACAAAAAACATGGCAAAGAGTAAAAAACGTTGATTTATTTACGAGCAAACCAGTCTTAAAATTTTAATCCTTCCCATTCACGCAACAAGCTATAGGGAGAGCGAGAAACAAAGATGAATACTCCTCTTTCTTACTTTGTGTGCGTCTCATCGATTGCATACCAAATAGTTATCATCCAGAAGAAAAGACTGGCCACTTTTTTGCCATTATACTCTCCTCATTGTTAAATCGTACCTACCAATCCTTTCTTCCCGTTAAATTTTAGCTGGAGCCCCTTAATTTTCATTCCTTACATTCTTCACAAGCAAAATCATTTCAAATTTCCCATTTACAATTTTCCATACATGTCAGTGTGCATGGCATACTTTTTCCAAGAAAATACGAAGGAAGCTTCTGAGCGCATTTAAATCTATTTATCCGGTGCTACAGTCTGACAATTCAACATTATTTCCTTTCCCTCTAACTATATCCAACAATCATATCCTGCGAACTTATATACTGAGCTTATCTATAACTTCTCCGAGAATATATGCACTACTAGTATCAATATCAACCACATCAATCTAAAAACTAGTCAAGAAAACCACCTATAGTCTGTCAATTGGATCCTGTTTTTTTTTCGCCCAAGACAGTGTGCAAAAGCCAAATGACATAATAACAGGGTATCAACTTTTATAGAGTTCATCTCTCTACATGCAAGCTACAGGTAGGGATGGAATCCCAAGAATTCCAATCCACAAAGCAAATTAGACCTGAAATATTTTTCCCAATCAAATCAACATAGACACAAGGGGAATTTAAACGGAATTGGCAATGCACACACTCTACAAGTGAAAAATCTCATTCCCGGCTTGAATTATGGACCATTTGTGTGTGTATGTGTGTTTGTCCATTATACGATGGAAATGTTATTATTGTAATTATGGAAGCACACGGGTTTCCTCCACAATACATTGTTGTATTTACAAACTCGTGTTTTCCCGTGCATGTGGTAATAATGATGATGAGAAACTTTGGGGAATGATTGGTTCACTGCATTTTTACAGAAATGATGCACGTAAATTCTTTCAGCACGTCCATTTATTTCTTCTTGCTGGTGGTAGCTGGCTACTACACACTAACTAACTAACTAACTAACGTATTAACGAAATGTGAGTTACATCGGTGATGATTATAATGCCATGTTACTAACAGTACACAGACAGAGGAAAACATGCAATCTATGTAATAAGTCTTCAACACCTTAGTACACAATGTAATAATATGCTTTACCACTGATGTATGACGTTGGGAGCTTATGTTGGGCTCAAAACATGAGAAATATGAGAAACAGAGGAATGCCTTAAATTACTGCTTTTACCTCATCTTGAACAAAGTACACGGGATAAAGATGAGGTGAAAAAAGCTGGACATCATGCAAAGCTGCATCAGGTTAAATTGCGTGAAATGTGAACTTTTGAGCACTAAATATTAATCCTGTTGGCGAGCAAATCATTATCATCATGAGATACTATTTATCTGAACGAAAAAGGAATTTCTTGATAGCCAGTTAGTTAGTTACTAAGAATCTACTTTATTGTAACCATGAACTTTGCATTGTGTCGTGTTCAAAAGTAGAACTAAAGATGAAGAACAATGCCATCCAACCGCTAAGAATGAAATATAAAATATTAGTTCGCTAGCTTTAAAAACGCTACTCTATCCAACTAACTAACCACTATCCACTTAAACTTATCGCTCATCTAATCACTTCAACTTGTGATAAACTGCTAAAAGGACAAACAAGATTCAGCCTTTGATGCAAATAAGAAAACGACCACCTGGACAAAACCCCGTACCCAATGATCCAATGAACAGGCTATTCCTGTTTCTTTACTTTCCGAGCGTTGATAGCTCAAATAAATTAAAAACATCCAGTTTGTCGCTCCGTACTGACTAACTAACTAACTAACCAACAACAGACTATGGCTACATATTTTTCACCCAGTCCCACAAAATAATGCAATATGACTAAAGAGAGCGAAAAAACTGCGCCGTACCAGGCTACTAACTATAATCAAACCAATGGGCAACCACTAGATCTAAAAGCATACAGCAAATGGCTTTAGCTGGCAACAGGTGAGACAACCGTATTCATTGGTGCATGATGCAAAAGTATTCTTTTACCACTTTGGCATGCATACACGTACTAAAAAAGCGCAAGACTTGAATAACCTGTGCAACACAAACATTCCTTTCTTTCACTCTTGGCATGCCAGATCACACACGGATGCAGTAGGTAATGGAAACCAGTATAATGTGCTATTGCATTTAGCACAAGTGAGAGAAATGGATTCTATTACTTGATCTTACTGATAATGGTAATAATGTACGGCCGTAAACCGTGCTCAAACAAAACTCATCAATCAACATAATAATGTATCGCACGGCGAAGACGAGGCAAAAAAAGTCAACAAAAATGAGCCACAAATTTAAAAAAATACGGTTGCAAACTTTTCAAAATAAAATGAAGACAAAAACTCCATGATTTTTATCTGTTTCAATGAATTGTACTATACTGTACATGGTTTTTTATTGTCAAATTTCTTCACTTGTCATATATATTTGTTATCCCATATCCTAATACTCAGGGTGGAGAGATTCTAATCTGTTTTTTGGGTTTACATGAATGTACTAATCCTATACATTTGAGTCTACAATTGCACTCTCCTATCTTCCGATTTCAATATCTCTGATCACGATGGGTGAATTCAACAGTAGTGAAGGCTGGGAAAATTCATGTTTTTGTCTACTCGAATTCCATTCAAATTGTACAGCAAACTGATACGAAAAAAAAAGTTTTTTCTACCGCATTTTTCCTTGTGTATTCATCATGATGATTTTCGTTTAGAACTGAAAGGAAATTATGTGTTCGCTATTCCTTTAAATCTTAAAAAGAATTTCTGTATGAGCCAATGGAATGTTGCTAGCTATTCAGCTACCAACCAGTGTACAAGTTTGGTCCGCAATAAAAATGATGGATTCCATTTCTTGACGGTAATTCATCTCCCAAAGAAACTGAACTGTGCATGTATGATTTAGAGTGAGGAGAGATAACTATCTCCCCCATTATAATTCAATACAAGCAGACTCACTGACCATGGATGTGTATCATTATCTGGCCCAAAGTAATCATTAGGTAATCCAGTGCAACACAATGGCTTGCAAAAATCAGTCCTCTGGGCCTATCAATTTAATCAGACGGAGAACTAACTCACTGGGTATAATTTTTCCCAGAAAAAAACAAAACATTTCAATCCTACGCGTCAAGAATAATTTAAATATTTTCCACCAATATAATTGTTGAAAAACAAGCCTCAAGAATTTACTCAAATAATGCCAACCTATCAAGAGAAACGAGAAAAGTTAATTAACAAAACCAATAATGATCATATCTCCAGTCATAACCATAAGGTAGGCAGGCAAACAATGGACCGACCAGTAATTTTTTACACACACGTTTGTTTATGAACCATTCTTCAGAAGGATACAAATTCTATACTTTGGCGTTATTGTTCAACAATGAAATGGCCATATTCATCATCATGCTCCGTATGTAAAACCAGCTAAAAAGCCCGTTCTACGCCCGGGCGGATAACAACGTGGATTGAACAAAAACTAAAACATGATCATGCGGATAGATCAAATAAGTAATTGCATGAAGATAAATAAATGATAAATAAGTTTGCGAAAATGCTAAATCAGGATGCGATCCATTCTAAGAGAGTATATTCAATGTAAAATTGGGGCAAAGTCTGTTTGTTACTGGAATACCACATTATTGACATTGTTAGAGGAATCTACAATGTTAAGTGACGGTGCG
>Ga0210040_10003593_pt1 | contig 20867 bp, 18 predicted proteins | sample CryGeyCG12114_NA_FD_185462 | JGI IMG/M metagenome (GOLD analysis project Ga0210040, IMG submission 185462) | Groundwater microbial communities from aquifer - Crystal Geyser CG19_WC_8/21/14_NA (SPAdes) (version 2) | ecosystem: Environmental > Aquatic > Deep subsurface > Groundwater | place: USA... | reverse complement strand
CGGCCGCTGGCCAGCCTGCCGATCCGGATCTCCGTGGTCGGCCAGGTGAGGACCCGCTCGTCGTCGTCGGTCAGGCTGACCATCGGGCGGTTGACCTGGTAGTCGTAGAAGTCGTCCGGGTCGAGGGCGAAGGCGAGCTCGGCGCCGTACGCCTCCCCCAGGTGGTCGACCAGCCCGGTGGCGGCGTTGCCGGCGTCGTTCCAGCCGCCGAAGGCGACCACGACCACCGGGTCGACCAGGTCGCGCAGGTCCCGGCCGTGACCCTCGGACCCTCCGGTGAGGTTCGGCATGCCTTCACTGTAGCCACCACCCGACACCCCGTAGGGTGATCAGACAGGGTCGAGACGATGGTGTTTACGCTGTAAGCGTGGGTAAGTGCCACGCGAGGAAGTCCGACCACACAGGAAGAACCACATGCCGACCGCACAGACCGCAGGGGCCGACCAGGTCCCCGGCGAAGAGGCCGAGAAGCCGCAGGAGATCCCAGCCAAGGGCTGGTTGCAGATCGTCAAGCGCGGTTGGGCGGAGGCCAAGGCCGACAACGTCCCGCTGATGGCGGCCGGGATGGCGTACTACGCCTTCCTCGCCATCTTCCCCGCGATCATCGCCGCGGTCCTGCTGTACAGCTTCTTCGCTGACCCCTCGACGATCGCCACGCAGCTCGACGCGCTCGGCTCGGCGATCCCGGCCGACATCAAGAAGACGCTCACCGACCAGATCGGGCTGGCCGCCGGCAACGGCAAGGTCGGCTTCGGCGCCATCATCGCCATCCTGATCGCGCTGTTCAGCGCCTCCGGGGGCATGAGCAACCTGATGACCGCGGTCAACATCTGCTACGACGAGGAGGAGACCCGCGGCTTCGTCAAGAAGCGGCTGATCGCCCTCGCCCTGACCGTCGGCGCGATCGTGTTCTTCCTGCTCGTCGTCAGCCTGGTGGCCGTGCTGCCGCTCGTGCTCGGCTTCCTCGGGACCAACGGCGTGGTGCTGTTCCTGGTCCAGGCCGCGCGCTGGGTGCTCATCGTCATCGTCATCACCGTCGCCCTCGCCGTGCTCTACCGGGTCGCCCCCGACCGCGACGCCCCCAAGCTGCGCTGGGTGTCGGTCGGTGCCGGCCTCGCGACGCTGCTCTGGATCATCGCGTCGGTCGGGTTCTCGATCTACGTGTCGCAGTTCGGCAGCTACGCCAAGACCTACGGGGCCATCGCCGGCATCGTGATCCTGCTGCTGTGGCTCTTCATCACCGCGTACGCGATCCTGCTCGGCGCCGAGATCAACGCCGAGTCCGAGCAGCAGACCGTGGCGGACACCACCAAGGGCCCGCCCAAGCCCATGGGCGAGCGGGACGCGGTCAAGGCCGACTCGATGCCCGTGGAGAACGACCCAAAAAAAGGAAGCCCGGCCTGAGTCGTGAGGACCACGACGAGGCCGGTGGAGAAATCAGCATGACCAACGAGAATGTGAGTGCCAGCGCGATGTCGACGAACATCAGCACGACCGCAGCAACGGTGACCCCGGGTCCGGTGAGCACCGAGCCGGCGGACAGGTCCGTCGGCGACCTCGTCCGGTCCCTGTCGGAGGATCTGAGCCGGCTGGTGCGCGACGAGATCCGCCTGGCCCAGGCCGAGGTCGGTGAGAAGGCCAAGAAGGCCGGCATCGGGATCGGCGCCTTCGGCGGGGCCGGCGTCATCGCCCTGTACGGGCTGGGCGTGCTCATCGCCGCAGCCGTGCTCGGCCTGGCGGCTGCGGTGCCCGCGTGGCTGGCGGCGATCATCGTCGCCGTCGTGCTCTTCGTCGTCGCCGGCGTGGCCGCCCTCATCGGGCGCAAGAAGCTGCAGGAGGCCGGGCCCCCGGTGCCCACCCGGGCGATCGAGACCACCAAGGCCGACGTGGCCGAGATCAAGGAGTCGATCCACCGATGAGCGAGGCCATGCAGGCGCCCGACCACAACCAGGCGGCCGAGAAGCAGACCCCCGACGAGATCGTGGCCGACATCGAGGCCACGCGCGACCGGCTGGCGGACAACCTGGACGCCCTGACCGACAAGCTGGACGTCAAGGCCCACGCGGCTGACGCGGTGCACGACGCCGGGGCCAAGGTCCAGGGCGCCGTGGCCGACGCGAAGGAGTCGGTCGCGTCCGCCGCCGGTTCGGCGGCCGAGCAGTCCCGTACGCTCGTCGAGAAGTTCAGGGCGCTGCCGCTGGCGGCCCAGGCAGCCGTGGGTGCCGGGGCAGCAGCGCTGGTCGTCACGTTGATCGTCCGTAGCGCTCGTTCGTGAGCCGGGCGAAGAAGCAGGAGGCACGTACATGGTGAACGCAGCCCGGCTGGCCTACCGCCCCGTGGGGCTCCTGTCCGGCCTCGCGGCCGGCGCGGTGGCCGGCGCGATCTTCAAGCAGATCTGGAAGCGGGTCGCCCGTCAGGACGACGCTCCCGACGCGCTGCAGGCGGAGTACTCGCTGGCGCGGGTGGTGGTCGCCGCGACCGTGCAGGGGGCGATCTTCGCCGCCGTCAAGGCACTCGTCGACCGCCTCGGCGCGCAGGGCTTCCAGCGCCTGACTGGTGAGTGGCCGGGCGACTAGGCCTCGGGGGGCCGCCGGGCGTCAGGGGTCGATGACCTGCAGGACGCCCGGCGTCGTCGCCGTGACGAACAACCGCCCGGTCTTCGGGTCGACGGCCACCGTGTTGGGCTGCTGAGGAGTCGGGAACCGGGCGATCTCACGAGGCTCGCCTCCCGCCAGGTCGAAGCCGGCCACCTCGTTCGTCGCCGTCACCGTGACCCAGAGACGGTTGCGGACCGGGTCGTAGGCGATCCCGTACGGCTGCCCGGGCAGTGCGAAGCGCCCGACCTGAGCGGCCTGCGGGGGCGGTGCGTACGTCAGCAGCGCTCCGCCGCGGGTGTCCACGACGACGAAGCGACCTTGGCCGTCGGCGACGACGTGGGTCGGACCCTCGCCGGCCGAGAGCTCGGTCAGCGGCTGCAGCGTCTGGGCGTCGTAGAACGACATGGTGTTCTCACCCACGTCGACGACCCCGAAGACGTTCCCCACGTGCGCGATCCCACCAGGCTGCGTGACGTCGGTGAAGGTGGCGACCACCTTCTGGTCCCGGACCGCCGTCAGCGAGGCACCCGCCTCGTCCGCGACCAGGACCGTCCCGTCCGGAGCCTCGTTCGCGTCGTGCGGCATCGTCCCGGTGGGCGTCGTCGACAGCACCCGGCCGGACGGCAGCCCCACCTGCACGAGGCTGTTCGAGCTCTCGTCGGGGACCAGGACAGGACCACCGTCACGGGCGAGCTGGAGGTGTCGCAGCGAGCCGGGCAGCGGGACGCGGGCACGCACCGTGAGCCGGTCGGTGTCGAGGAGCACGAGCTGGTCGGGCTCCCGGACAGCGACGGCCACCCGCCGCGTGGTCGGGTCCGCGACGATCCCCTCGGGCGCGGCACCGACCGGGATCTGTCGACCCGCCGGCCGGACGCCCGGGACCGGTGAGGCGGCTGGTTCAGCCGCCGTGGGTACGGGCCGGTCAAGACGTCGTGGAGCGAAGTCGCCCGAGAGGGGAGGCCGGACCGCGCCCGGGCCGGGCGGTGCGGGGGAGCCGCTGCAGGCCGCCAGCAGGACCAGCGCCAGGGTCGGCGCCACCCCGCGGGCCGCGAGCCGCGGATCCTTACGCGGCGGTGTCGTCCCGCTCCTTGCGACGCGGGCCCTGGCCGGTCCACCGGCCTTCGCGCACCAGCCGACGCTCGTGCGCCGTCAGGCCGCCGAAGATCCCGAACTCGGGGCTCGTCCGCAGGGCCCACGCGCGGCACACCGTCATCACCGGGCAGCGCGCGCAGACCTGCTTGGCCTGGTTGCTGAGCGCGTGGTGGGTCGCCTGGTCGCCCAGGGGGAAGAAGATGTCGAGGTTCTCGCCGACGCAGGCGGCCTCGGCGCGCCAGTCCTCGTGCCAGCTCTCGCCGCCCCCGGCCGGGATGCGGTCCCGGCGGGGCTGGTCGAGCTGGGTCTGCTCGGCAGAAGGCTGGAACGTCGTGCCGGATCTGCGCACGTCGTCGGCGTCCAGAGACGGAACGGATCTCACGAAGCAGGGGTACCCGGGGCACCAGGGGCGAAACACGCTCTCCGCCGGAGAAGCGCAGGTGGCGGCCGGGTGCTCGGCGTCGGTCCACGGGTGGTCCGCGCACGGCCGGTCCTCGGTCCCGGTGTGGGATAGTGGGTCCGGTCTGCCGGGCCTTCCTGCGCTGGTCAGACGGTGTTCGCGGAGCCGGTCAGAGGCCCGCGCAGATGGTGAAGGTCGAGATGACAGGCAACGCGAGCTACCGGTTGAAAGACACCGCCGTGCTGTCCGTGTGCGCCGTCGAGGCGCCCGTCGTGGTGACGTCGGCGGAGTTCGACGCGCGGCTCATGCGGACGTACGAGCGCACCGGGATGAAGCCGGGCATGATCGAGCAGCTCGCGGGGGTGACGGAGCGGCGGTGGTGGCCCGAGGACGTCACGTTCGTCGACGCGGCCGCCATGGCCGGGGCCAAGGCGCTGGCCGAGGCGGGGGTCGACCCCTCCCAGGTCGGGCTGCTGATCAACACCTCCGTCTGCCGCACCGGGATCGAGCCGGCGAACGCGGTCGGGGTCCACGACCAGCTCGGGCTCTCCACCAGCTGCCTCAACTTCGACGTGACCAACGCGTGCCTCGGCTTCCTCAACGGCATCCAGCTCGCGGGCTCGCTGATCGACGCCGGCCAGGTCGACTACGCCCTGCTCGTCGACGCGGAGGGCATGCGCGGGCTGCAGGGCGACACGGTCGAGCGCCTCGCCGGCGACGACGCGACCGCCGACGACCTGCGGATGCAGTTCGCGACGCTGACGCTCGGTTCCGGCGCGGCCGCGATGGTGCTGGGCCGGGCGAGCGAGCACTCCGAGGGTCACCGCGTCACCGGCGGCGTCAGCCGTTCCGGCAGCCAGCACAAGGACCTCTGCATCGGCAGCATGTCGCGGATGACGACCGACTCCCGCGCCCTCTTCAACGCCGGCATCGAGCTCGCCGGGCAGACCTGGCAGGACGCCCTCGCCGAGGGCTGGGACTGGGCCGGGGCCGACTGGTTCGTCGCGCACCAGACGTCCGTGGTCCACCTCCGCGCGCTGGCTGGTGTGATCGGGGCGCCGGTCGACAAGCTCCCGATGACGGTCCCGACGTACGGCAACCTGGCCTCCGCCGCCGTGCCCTTCACGCTGGCCAAGCAGGTCCCGCTGATCAAGCCGGGGCAGCAGGTGATGCTGCTCGGCATCGGGTCGGGCCTCAACACGTCCTTCGCCGAGATCATCTGGTGACCTCGCCCGACGCGGAGCCGCTGAGCGGCCTGCCGGGCCTGGACCCCGCGTGGTCGCGCTTCCTCACGGTCGACGACGCCACCGGGCAGCCGCGCCGCTGGCACGTCCTCGACAACGGGGTCGAGCCGACGGAGGGCACGCTGCTCTGCGTCCACGGCAACCCGACCTGGTCCTACCTGTGGCGGCGCTTCCTCGAGCAGGCGCGCCCCGGCTGGCGGGTCGTCGCCGTCGACCAGCTCGGGATGGGCTGGTCCACCCGCCAGGTCCCGACCCGGCGTCTCGCCGACCGGGTCGACGACCTGGGCCGGATCACCGCCGCCCTCGGCGTACGGGGTCCGGTGGTCGTCGCCGCCCACGACTGGGGCGGCCTCGTCTCCATGGGGTGGGCGCTGGAGCACCGCGACCTCGTCGCGGGAGTCGTGCTGACCAACACCACGCTCTACCAGCCGCTCGACCAGCCGTTCTCCGCCCTCATCCGGCTCGCCCGGAACCCGGCGCTGCGCCAGCTGGTCTGCGTGACCACCCCGACGTTCGTCCGCGGCGCGGCCGGGCTGTCCCGGCCTCCGCTGGACCCCGCGGTCCGTCGCGCGCTCGCCGGCCCGTACGCCGACGCCTCCGAACGGGCCGCGATCGGCGCCTTCGTCGCGGACGTGCCGCTGGAGCCCGACCACCCCAGCCGGGCCCGGCTCGAGGAGATCGCCGAGGGCGTCCGCACGCTCGACGTGCCCGTGCTGCTCCTGTGGGGGGCTCGCGACCCCGTGTTCACCGACCTGCACCTGGCCGACCTGCGCGACCGCTTCCCCCAGGCCGACGTGCACCGCTTCGGGCGGGCCTCGCACCTGGTCACCGAGGACGTGCCGGAGACGGCCGGCATCGCCTGGGACTGGGTGGGCGAGCACGTCGAGAACGGCGCGCCCTCGCCGGACGTCCCGGCGCCCGACGACGGCCGACCGGCCGAGCGGGTGGAGCCCGGTGCCCTCTGGGCGCCGATCGTGGCCCGGGCGCAGGAGTCGTCGCCCGCCGTGGTCGAGCTGCACAGCCACGGTCGCCGGACCGAGGTCACGACCACCACGTTCGCGGAGCTGGAACGGGGGATCGTCGACCTGGCGCACGGCCTGGTCGACGCCGGCGTGCGTCCCGGCGACCGGGTCGCCGTGCTGGTGACGCCGGGCGCCGCGCTCACCACGGCCGTGTTCGCGTGCTGGCGTGCGGGCGCGACGATCGTCGTCGCGGACGCCGGGCTCGGGGTCCGCGGGCTCGCCCACGCGCTCCGCAGCGCCCGACCCGAGCACGTGATCGGCATCCCCAAGGCGATCGTCGCTCTCGGGGCGCTCCGCGTCCCCGGTCGTCGGGTCGTCAGCGGGCGCCTGCCCGGGCCGGTGGACGCCGCGCTGCACCACCCGCCCACGGTGGCCGGCCTGACCGCGCGCGGTGCCGAGCTGCGCGCCGCGGGTGCGACGCTGCCGGTGCTGCCCGAGCTCGACCGCGACGCGGCCGTGTTCTTCACGTCCGGCGCCACCGGACCCGCCAAGGGCGTGGTCTACCGCGCGGCCCAGCTGCAGCTCCAGGTCGCGCGCCTCGCCGGCCTCTACGGCGGGGACCGCGACGACGCCTGGGTGGCCGCCTTCCCGCTCTTCTCCCTCTACGGGCCCGCCATGGGCACGGCGGCGGCCGTCCCGGACATGGACCCCACCCGGGCCGGCACGCTCACGGCGGCCGCGCTGGCCGACGCCGCGGCAGCGGTGGACGGGCGGGTCGTGTTCGCCTCGCCGGCCGCCCTGCGCAACGTCGTCGCCACCGCCGACGCGTTGACCGAGACGCAGCGGGCGGCGCTCGGCCGCGTCCGGGTGCTGATGTCCGCCGGCGCCCCGGTGCCGGTCGGGCTGCTGCGCCGCGTCCAGGAGCTGGTGCCCGCCGCGGTGCTGCACACCCCGTACGGGATGACCGAGGTGCTGCCGGTCGCCGACATCACGCTGCCCGAGATCGAGGCGGCCGGGCCGGGGAACGGCGTCTGCGTCGGGCGGCCCGTCGAAGGCGTCGAGATCGCCCTGGCCCCCTTGGACGGGGACGGAAGGGCGACCGGCGCGCTGACCGACGAGGCCGGGGTGACGGGAGAGATCCTCGTGGCCGCGGACCACCGCCTGCAGCGCTACGACCGGCTGTGGGCCACCAACCGGTCCAGCAGCCGCGACCCCGGCCACCACCGGACCGGCGACGTCGGCCACCTCGACCCCGAGGGTCGGCTGTGGGTCGAGGGTCGGCTGGTGCACGTGCTGTCCACGGCGCAGGGCCCGCTCACGCCCGTCGGGGTGGAGCAGCGCGTCGAGACCCTGCCCGAGGTCGTCTCGGCGGCCGTCGTAGGCGTCGGGCCCGCCGGCACGCAGCAGGTGGTCGTCGTGCTGGTCCCCGTCGAGGGCGCCGTACGGCGGCACCCGCTCGCCGACGCGGACCTCGCCGCCGCCGTGCGCCGGGTCGCCGGGGTGGACGTGGCCGCCGTCCTCGCCGTGCCGAGGCTGCCCGTCGACATCCGGCACAACTCCAAGATCGACCGCGTCGCCGTGTCGGCGTGGGCGTCGCGCGTGCTCACCGGCGTACGGCCCGGGAAGCTCGCGTGAAGGTCCTCGTCACCGGGGCCAGCGGGATGCTGGGGGGCGCCGTGGCCCGCGTGCTCGCGGCCCGCGGCGACGAGGTGACCGTGATGCAGCGTCGCTCCTCGGGGCTCGGGTTCCGTGAGGTGCTCGGCGACGTCGCCGACCCGGAGGCCGTCCGGGAGGCGGTCGCCGGCCAGCACGGGGTCGTGCACCTCGCGGCGAAGGTCGACGTGACCGGGCCCGAGGCGGACTACGTCCGCGCGAACGTCGTCGGCACCCGGAACGTCCTCGACGCCTGCACCGGGCTCGGGGTCGAACGCCTGGTCCAGGTCTCCTCGCCCTCGGTCAGCCACACCGGTTCCTCGCTCGTCGGCGCGCCCGCCGGACCGGCCGACCCGCAGCACGCGCGTGGGCCGTACGCCCGGACGAAGGCGCAGTCGGAGCTCGAGGCGCTGGCCGCCGACCAGACCGGGCCGGGCCCGCTCGCCGTGGTCGCTGTCCGGCCGCACATCGTCTGGGGGCCCGGCGACACCCAGCTCGTCGAGCGGATCGTCGAACGCGGCCGGGCCGGCCGGCTGCCGCTGCTCGGCACGGGTGCGGCGCTGGTCGACACGACGTACGTCGACAACGCGGCCGACGCGCTCGTCGCCGCGCTGGACCGGGCGCCGCAGGTGCACGGCGAGGCCTTCGTCGTCAGCAACGGCGAGCCGCGCCCGGTCGGTGAGATCTTCGGCGACTTCTGCGCGGCCGCAGGCGTGCCGAGGCCCACCCGGCACGTCCCCGCCCGGCTCGCGGTCGCGGCCGGCGGCCTGGTCGAGGCGGTGTGGTCGCTGCGACGTTCCGACGACCGACAGCCGCCGATGACCCGGTTCCTGGCCGAGCAGCTGTCCACGGCGCACTGGTTCGACCAGCGCCGGACCCGCGAGGCGCTGGCCTGGACCCCCGCCGTGACCATCGCCGAGGGCCTGGAGCGTCTCGCCGAACACTTTCGCGGGACATCGGCGCGGATCTGACCGCGTCTGCCCGGTCAGATCCGCACCGGTCTCAGGGCCAGCGGGTCGGACAGGCCGAGCACGGTCGGAACCGGCCGGTCCAGCCGCGCTGAGCGAGCACCTGCGCCACCTGTGCGGCGACCAGGCAAGGGCTGCCGGCCACGTCGCCGAAGCCGTAGCGCATGGTCGTCAGCTGCTCGAGCAGGGCCGCGTTGTCCCGCGCCATGTCCCGGAACCGGCCCTCGCCCACGTGGCCGAGCCGACCGTCGAGCTCGACGACGAGGCCGTGCTCGAGGTAGAGCACGTCGCGCCGGCCGGGGCTGGAGGTCCGGCGCTGTCGCTTGCCGTGCGGCAGCCCGTGCGCCCGTTCCACGTCGCGCAGGTAGCGCAGCTCCAAGGGTGACTCCGCGCCCTCGGCGACCTCCAGCAGGAGCTCGGTCAGCAGCCGGCGCCGCGAGTGCCGGTTGCGCCGGTCGAGCGCTCGCTGGAGGTGGAGCGGCGTCGTGAGCCGGTTCTGCACGGCTCGGGTGACCCAGTCCTCGAGAACGCGCGGGCTCGCGCCCTCGCAGAGGTCGAGCACCGTGTCAGGCAGCAGGATGCGCGGAGGCGATCCGGTGCAGCGGTGGTCTCGCGCGCCCGGACGCTCGTGGACGAACCTCCATGTGGCGCGGCTCCGGGCCGGGGACCCGTGTGGCACGAGGACCTCGACCGGCAGTGGTGCGTCCTCCAGCAACCGGTGGGCGTGGGCCGCCGCCGTTCCACCGAGGCGCGCACCCCGACCACCGAGGAGCACCCCTGCCCACGCCAGGCTCTCCCAGTCAACGGTGCCGCTGTGCACGACGAACACGGCCGTGGCCAGCCGCTGCCAGCGTCCCTGATCCACGAGCCGTGCGAGGGTGTGGCGGGAGAGCCCGAGCCCGAGCGCCTGCTCACGGGTGACCACGGCCGCCTGGGCCTGGGCCAGCCGCACCAGGGCCTGGCTCGGCTCTCCAAGGCGCTGCACCGACCCATGCTGAGGTCCGTGGAGCCACCTCGACCCGGTTCTCCACAGCTCAAGCTGTCCTGGCCGGTGATCGGCGCGGATCTGACCGCATCTGCCCGGTCGGATCCGCACCGATCAGCGCCTGGGACGCAGGCGGTCCCACCACAGGGCCGCGCGGGCGGCGTTCATGCCGCAGGCGCCGTGCACGCTGCCGCCCGGGTGGGCGGAGGCGGAGGCCAGGTAGAGGCCGCGTACGGGGGTCTCGCTGCGCCCCGTCCCGGCGAACGGGCGGAAGATCAGCTGCTGGTCCACCGCGGAGCTGCCGCCGTTGAGCGAGCCGCCGACGAGGTTGGCGTTGCGGTGCTCGAGGTCGGCGGGGGTGAGGATGCGGCGGGACCGCACGCGAGAGCCGAAGCCCGGGGCGTACCTCTCCAACCTGGCCTGCATGCGGTCGGCGAAGCGTTCCGCCTCGCTGACGTCCCAGCGCCCGGTCAGCCCGTCGTCGCCGGCGTCGCCGCGCACGTCCTGGGGCACGTGGGTGTACGCCCACAACGACTCGGTCCCGGCGGGCGAGCGCGACGGGTCCGTCGTCGTCATCTGACCGACGAGCAGGAACGGGTCCTTCGGCACGTAGCCCGAGCCGAGCTGCGAGGTGTAGGTCGCCATCGCCGGCACCGAGTCGGCGATGTGCACCGTCCCCGACGCGTACGCGGGGGCGCCGGCCCACGGAACGGGTCCGTCGAGGGCGTAGTCGACCTTGAACGTCGCCGGGTCGCGCCGGAACCCGTCCATCTTGCGCAGCGTCTTCGTCGGCAGGTCCGCGGCCGGGACCAGCCCGCCGAAGAGCTGCTCGGCGCCCACGTCGGCCAGCACCGAGCGGCGTACGCGCACCTCGCCGTCCCCGGTCTGCACCGCGACGGCGCGACCACCGGCCACACGGATCCCGGTCACCGGCGTCGAGGTCGCGACGGTCCCGCCGGCCGCCTCGAACCGGTCCCGCAGCGCCTGCGACAGCGCACTGGACCCTCCGGTCGGCGCCGGGAACCCGACGGTCTGCCCGAGCATGGTCAGCAGCAGCCCGATGAAGCCGGACCCCGCGGCGTCCAGCGGGATGTCGGCGTGGCAGGCGTTCCCGGCGAGCAGGAGCGAGGGCCCGTCGCCGCCGAAGCGGCGTTCCAGCAGGTGCGCGGCCGGGACCAGCAGCTCCCGGATGAAGCCGAGACCGCCGACCCGGGGCAGCTCGCTCAGGAACCTGAGCCCGCCGCGGACCGGCGGGATCGGCGTCAGCAGGGTCTCGACCAGCCCGGGCTGCACCGTCCGCCAGCGGCTGACCAGCGTGTGCCACGCCTCCCCGTCGCCGGGGTGCGCCTCGTCGAGCAGCGCCGCCGTCACGTCCTCGTCGCGGTGCAGCAGCGCCCAGCTGCCGTCCGGGCGCGGGTGGCCGAGCACGGCGGGGGCGTGGGACCAGGTCAGGCCGAATCGTTCCAGCCCCAGCGACGTGATCGCGGGGGAGACCGCCGCCATCGGGTAGAACGCGCTGAACGTGTCGCTGACGAAGTCCGGGTCGACCTCCCGGTCGCTGCGCACCGCCCCGCCCACGTCGGGCTGCGCCTCCAGCAGGAGCACGTCCCACCCGGCGTCGGCCAGCCGGTTGGCCCCGACGAGCCCGTTCGGTCCGGCTCCGACGACCACGGCGTCGACCTCGGTTGGCAGCGGCACGCAACCAGTCTCCCCCGAGCCCCCGCGACCCGCCTGATTGGTGTCCGGGCGCGTGCGCGGGAATGATGGGCGGGCCATGACACCCACGCCCCCGAACGTCCCCGCCCGCCGGCCGGCCGCCCTCCTCTGGGACTTCGACGGGACGCTCGCCGACACCGAGCCGCTGTGGATCGCCGCCGAGTACGACCTGATCGGCTCCCTGGGCGGGACCTGGTCCGACGAGCACGCCCACCAGCTGGTCGGGAACTCGCTCATCGACTCCGGCAGCTACATCCTGCACGCGATCGGCCGCACCGACCTGGAGCCGGAGTGGGTGGTCGACCAGCTCGTCGCCCGGGTGATCGAGGGGCTCAGCTCCGGCGACCTGCCGTGGCGCCCGGGTGCGCTCGAGCTGCTCGAGGCCAGCGCGCGGGCCGGGATCCCGTGCGCCCTGGTGTCCGCGTCGTACCGGGTGCTGCTCGACGCGGCCCTCCGGGCGCTGCCCGCCGGGACGTTCGTGACGTCGGTCGCCGGGGACGAGGTCGAGCACGGCAAGCCGCACCCGGAGCCGTACGAGCGTGCCTGCGCCGAGCTCGGGGTGGACCCGCACGAGTGCATCGTCTTCGAGGACAGCGAGACCGGCGCCCGGTCGGGCAACGCCGCGGGCGCTCTGGTGGTCGCCATCCCCAACCGGGTCCCCATCCCCGACGCACCCCGGCGCGTACGGGTGGCCTCCCTGGCCGACCTCGACCCCGAGGCGCTCACCCGGCTGCTGGACGAGGCCGATGCGCTCGTCTGACCGCAGCTCGTCCGACCGCAGCTCGCCCGACCGCAGCAGCGCACGCCGCCGCGTGCTGGCCGCCATGACCGCGGCGGTCGCCCTCGCCGTCGGGCTGGCGGGCTGCGACAGCCCCGCGGAACCGCCGGCGCCCACCACCCCGGGCGCGACGCCGCGCCCCTTCACCGTGATGTCCACCGACCGGGTCACCGTGACCGACCCGGCGGCCGCGACCAGCCAGGCCTCCACGATGTTCGCGCTGAACGTCTTCCAGCGGTTGATGACCTCCGCACCCGGCGACGGCACGCGCCCCAAGCCCGACGCGGCCCGCGACTGCGGCTTCATCGAGTCGCCCACCATCTACACCTGCACGCTGCAGAAGGGGCTGACCTTCGCGGGCGGGGACCCCTTGACCTCGTCAGACGTGAAGTTCAGCATCGAGCGTGCGCTCCGGCTCGACGTGGCCGGCAGCTCGACCTCGTTGCTGTCCTCGCTGCGCCGCATCGACACCCCCGACGACGTCACGGTGCGCTTCCTGCTGAGCCGGGTGGACACCCAGTTCGTCTGGGCGCTGGCCTCCCCGGCGGCCTCGATCGTCGACGAGCAGCAGTACGACGCCGACGACGTGCGCAGCCTGGACGAGCCTGCCGTGGGCTCGGGTCCCTTCGTGGTGAAGTCCTTCGACGACCAGGGCGCCAAGGGCGCGACCATCGACTTCAGCCGCTACCCGGGCTACCACGGCTTCACCCCGCCCGGCATCGAAGCGCTGACCTACCGCACGGTCCCCGACTCGGCCACCATCGAGGACGCGATGACCAAGGGCCAGGTCGACGTGGTCTGGCGCGGCCTCAACACGGCGGCCGTCACCCGGCTCTCGCAGCAGGCCGGCGGGAGCCCGGACAAGGTGACGGCCAGCGGCTTCAGCGAGCGGGTGCTGGGCGGCACCCGGGTGCTGCAGCTGCAGTGGAACCCGAGCTCGCGGGCCCGCGGCAACAAGGCGCTGCGCACGGCGATCGCGCTGGCGCTGCAGGGCGACCGGACGTCCGACTCGGTGATCCCGGCCGGCATCCCCGGGCAGACGGCGTCGTTCCCGCTGGGCGGCAAGGTCACCCCCAAGGTGACCTGGAAGACCCGGATCAACCTGACCCTCGCCTACGACCCGACGGCCCCCAACGCCACGGACCTCGCCGACACCGTCCGCAACCGGCTCGAGGACACCGGCGGGCTCAGCGTCCGGCTCGCACCCGGGTCCGCCGACGCCGACCTGGTGCTCGTGGACCGCAAGGCCTGGACCTCGACCGCCCTGTCCTGGCTCCAGCCCTACGTCGACGACCCGTTGCCCGCCTCGCAGGCGACCGTCGAGGCGACCACGAACGCGTACCGGGCCAGCACCGACGAGGCGAGCTCGCTGCGGCTGCTCGCGACGCTGCAGCGCCAGGCGGTCAGCGACCTCGTGCTGCTGCCGATCACCCAGTCGGACGAGACCGTCTGGGTCCGCGGCGGCGCCGACATCAACGGCGGCTCGTACGGCCCCGGGTGGCAGCTCGGCCTGTTCGGGATCACCGCCTCATGACCCTCGACCACAAGAGCACGGGAGAACAGATGGACGTCGCGTCCGGGGTCCGGATCGGTCCGTTGCGGGCGGGGGAGCGGGTCACCCTGACCGACTCGAAGAACCGGCGGCACTCGGTGCTGCTGGCGCAGGGAGGGACCTTCCACACCACGAAGGGCGGCGTCAGCCACGACGAGCTGATCGGCGGCCCGGAGGGCGTGGTCGTCACCTCGGTCGGCGGCACGGCGTACCTCGCGCTGCGGCCCCTGCTGAACGAGTACACGGTGACCATGCCGCGCCAGGCGGCCGTGATCTACCCCAAGGACGCCGCGCAGATCCTCATGACGTGCGACGTCTTCCCGGGTGCGCGGGTGGTCGAGGCCGGAGCGGGTTCCGGTGCCCTCACGTGCAGCCTGCTGCGGGCGGTCGGACCGACCGGCCGGGTGCGCTCCTACGAGCGCCGCGAGGAGTTCGCCGCCCAGGCGCGCACGAACGTGGAGAACTTCTTCTCCCGAGCGCCCACCACCTGGGAGCTGACGGTCGGCGACCTCGTGGAGAGCCTCGACCCCGAGCCGGTCGACCGCGTGGTCCTCGACATGCTCGCCCCCTGGGAGTGCGTGGACGCGCTCGCCGAGCGGCTGGTGCCCGGCGGGGTGCTGTGCGCGTACGTGGCGACCACGACCCAGCTGGCCCGCACGGTCGAGACGCTGCGGGTGCACGGCGGGTTCACGGAGCCGGAGGCGAACGAGACGCTGCTGCGCGCCTGGCACGCCGAGGGTCTCGCCGTCCGGCCGCGCCACGACATGGTCGGCCACACCGGTTTCCTGGTCAGCGCGCGGCGGATGGCGCCCGGCTTCCGTGCGCCCGCGCGCAAGCGCCGACCGGCCCCCGGCGCCTATGGCGAGGATTACACCGGGCCGCGCGCAGCAGCCCCTGAGAGTGCTGCGACGCCCGGGTAGGGTCGCCGCAGGAGGTGCGCCATGACCGGTTCCAGCTTCAACTCCAGCTCAGACAGCGCTCCGAACGAGGAGCGCGAGTACCTGCTGATCCAGATCGGGGCGCTCCGTGAGGAGCTCGCCCGGCTCCGGGAACGCGTGTCGGCCCACCCGCACGACCTGGCCGTCCTCGAGCGCCGGCTGACCGACGCCCGCGCCGAGGCCCGGACCACCACGGCGAACAACGAGCGGCTCGCGTCGACGCTGCGCGAGGCGCGCGACCAGATCATCACGCTCAAGGGCGAGGTCGACCGGCTCGCGCAGCCGCCGGCCAGCTTCGGGATCTTCATCTCCGCCGCCGAGGACCACACGGCCGACATCTTCACCTCGGGCCGCAAGATGCGCGTCAGCGTCAGCCCCGACGTCGACCTCGACGCCCTCACGCCCGGTCACGAGGTGATGATCAACGAGGCCATGAACGTGGTCAAGGCCCTCGAGTTCGACGAGGTGGGCGAGGTCGCCACGCTCAAGGAGATCCTCGAGGACGGGACCCGGGCGGTCGTCGTCGGGCACGGCGACGAGGAGAGCGTCGTCCGCCTCGCCTCGCGGCTGCACGACGACCCGTTGCGCGCCGGCGACTCGCTGCTGATCGACCGGCGGGTGCACTTCGCGTACGAGCGGGTGCCCAAGCTCGAGGTGGAGGAGCTGGTCCTCGAAGAGGTCCCCGACATCGACTACTCGGTGATCGGTGGGCTCGGCACGCAGATCGAGGCCATCCGCGACGCGGTCGAGCTGCCCTTCCTGCACAAGGACCTGTTCGCCGAGCACGAGCTCAAGGCGCCGAAGGGCATCCTGCTCTACGGCCCCCCCGGGTGCGGCAAGACGCTGATCGCCAAGGCGGTCGCGAACTCGCTGGCCAAGCGCGTGACCGAGAAGACCGGTGTCGAGGGACGCAGCTTCTTCCTCAACATCAAGGGTCCCGAGCTGCTCAACAAGTACGTCGGCGAGACCGAGCGGCACATCCGCCTGGTCTTCCAGCGGGCGCGCGAGAAGGCGTCCGACGGCATGCCCGTGATCGTCTTCTTCGACGAGATGGACTCGTTGTTCCGTACGCGCGGGTCGGGGGTCTCCTCCGACGTGGAGAACACCATCGTCCCGCAGCTGCTCAGCGAGATCGACGGCGTCGAGGGCCTCGAGAACGTGATCATCATCGGTGCGTCCAACCGCGAGGACATGATCGACCCGGCCATCCTGCGGCCCGGGCGCCTGGACGTGAAGATCAAGATCGAGCGCCCTGACGCGGAGGCCGCGCGCGACATCTTCAGCAAGTACCTGACCAAGGGGCTCCCGCTGCACAGCGAGGACCTGGCCGAGTTCGACGGTGACCGTGCGGCGACGGTCAAGGGCATGATCGAGCGCACCGTCCACCGGATGTACGAGGACACCGAGGAGAACCAGTTCCTCGAGGTCACCTACGCCGGCGGCGACAAGGAGATCCTCTACTTCCGGGACTTCAACTCGGGCGCCATGGTGCAGAACATCGTCGACCGGGCCAAGAAGATGGCGATCAAGGACCTGCTCGACACGGGCGTCAAGGGCATCCGGATCGGCCACCTGCTGCAGGCCTGCGTGGACGAGTTCGCGGAGAACGAGGACCTGCCCAACACCACGAACCCCGACGACTGGGCCAAGATCAGCGGCAAGAAGGGCGAGCGGATCGTCTTCATCCGCACGCTCATCTCGTCGAAGAAGGGCACCCAGGCCGGACGTTCCATCGACACGGTGACGAACACGGGGCAGTACCTGTAGCCGTACCGAGCCTGCGCGTCCCGCAGGGGCTCCGCACGCGGCGTCAGGACGAGCAGCCGAGCGGGTCAGGGCATGAGAAGAGCCAAGGTTCGCCTGCTCGGGGGTTCAGGTGGACCTTGGCTCTCGGCTGCTCCATCGCTCCAGGGACCCGGCCGTTACGGCCCCGCGACGTGAGCTGGATCACATGGTCCGCGAGCCTCGTCCCCGACCAGGAGGACGCTCGGCGGTCGACGGCCTCAGACGTCGACGTGCGCGGCGGTCCCCCGCCTCGACCGCTGGACGAGGGTCGTGACCCCGCGCCAGCCCAGCAGGAACACCCCCAGCACCACGGTGGCCACGACGACGAACGACGTCTCCACCCCGGCCCCGGTGGCCGCACGCAGCACCATCCCGACCACGACCGTCGGCAGCCAGACCAGCACGCCCGCGACGGGCCCGAGCGGTCGAACGCGAGCGGCTCGGAGGAGCAGGACGAGCACCCACCCGACCAGCCACCCGGCGGCGAAGGGCCAGGCGGTCGTCACCAGCCCGGCCGGACCCACGTCCTCGCCGTGGCTCGCGCGACCGATGGCCGCGAACACGAGCACGCAGGCGAGGTCGACGAGTGCGACGCGTGCGACGAGACCGGGCTTCACGCCGTGACACTACGCTGACGCCCGTGCCCGACCCCGCGCCCGAAGCCGTACGCCGACAGGTCGTCATGGGGATCGAGACCGAGTACGGCATCAGCGCCTCCCCGGGCCGGAGCCACGAGGACGACCTGCACCCGATGCAGCTGTCCAACCACGTCGTCAAGGCGTACGGCAGCGGGGCGACGGGCACGTCGGCGGGCGGGCGCCCGGCCGGCTGGGACTACGAGACCGAGTCGCCGCTGCGCGACATCCGCGGCTACGAGGTCGCCCGGTCCAGCGCGCACCCCGACCAGCTGACCGACAGCGACCTCGGCATGGCCAACGTCATCCTGACCAACGGCGCCCGGCTCTACGTCGACCACGCCCACCCCGAGTACTCGAGCCCCGAGGTGACGACGGCGCTCGACGTGGTCCGCTTCGACAAGGCCGGCGACAAGGTCATGGCGATCGCCGCGCAGCGTGCCTCCGTCTACACCGGCCGCCAGATCCGGCTCTACAAGAACAACACCGACGGCAAGGGCGCGTCGTACGGCACGCACGAGAACTTCCTGCTGCAGCGCAGCACGCCGTTCGACCGGGTCGTCACCCAGTTCACCGCGTTCCTCGTGACGCGGCAGGTGTTCACCGGGGCCGGCCGCGTGGGGATCGGGCAGGCGAGCCAGACGTCGGGGTTCCAGATCAGCCAGCGGGCCGACTTCTTCGAGGCCGAGGTCGGCCTCGAGACCACGCTCAACCGGCCCATCATCAACACCCGCGACGAGCCCCACGCCGACGCCGCCAAGCACCGCCGGCTGCACGTGATCACCGGCGACGCGAACCTGTCGGAGACCTCCACCTGGCTCAAGGTCGGCACCGCCGCCTGGGTGCTGCGCGTGGTCGAGGCCGGGACGCTGGGCACCGACCTGCGTCTGGCCGCCCCGGTCGGCGCGATGCGTGCGGTCAGCCACGACCTGACCTGCCGGGCACCGCTCGAGCTGGCCGACGGGCGTCGGATGACCGCGGTCGAGGTCCAGCGCGTCTACCTGGAACGCTGCCGGGCGCTGCTGGCCTCCGCGGCGGCCGACGACCTGCCGGCGGCGGGGCGGACGGAGGCCGAGGCGCTGTTCGCGGCCTGGCAGGAGACGCTCGACGCGCTGGCGACCGACGTGACCCTGCTGGCCGACCGGCTCGACTGGGTGGCCAAGCTGGCCCTGATGGAGTCCTACCGGGCGCGCGACGGGCTCGGCTGGGACGCGCCCAAGCTCGCCGCGATCGACCTGCAGTACGCCGACGTCGACCCTTCCCGCAGCCTGTACGCGGCGCTCGCGGCCAAGGGCCGGATCCGGCGCCTGGTCAGCGACGAGGAGATCGAGCGGGCCCGGACCACGCCGCCGAGCGACACCCGCGCCTACTTCCGCGGACGGGTGATGCAGATGTTCGGCTCGTCGGTGGTCGCGGCCTCCTGGGACTCGGTGATCTTCGACCTGCCCGACCGCCCCGCGCTGCAGCGCGTGCCCCTGCTCGACCCGTTGCGGGGGACCGCCGACCAGGTGGGCGCGATGCTCGACGCCTGCACCGACGTGTCCGACCTGTTCGAGGCGCTCGGGCGCTGACGGGCGGATAGTTCGGCTAGCCAGGAATCGGGCAGCCAGATCTGTGGACAACCTGTGAGCCGACCCCTAGGTTGAGCGGACCAGTCGCCAGAGGCGATGAGCTCACGAGATCCGGGGTCTCAACCGTGCACCAGCAGAAGAAGCTCCTGACCGTCGCCGCAGCCACGCTGCTGGTGGCGGGATCCGCCCTCACCGCACCGCTGACGGCGACGGCGAAACCCGCGGCGCCGGTGGCGTCCGACTACGTCGTGCTGATGAAGGGGACGACCGTGGACGCCGCCGCCCGTGCGGCCATCGAGCGCTCCGGCGGCACGATCACCAAGACGAACGACAAGCTCGGGTACGCCTTCGTCTCCACGACGCGCGCGGACTTCGCCCAGGCCGTGTCGGGCTCCGGTGCGGTGACCGGGGCGGCCCGGGACCGGGTGATCGGGAAGGCACCGAAGGAGGTGCGGGCGCGGGCGGGCGACATCGAGCGGCTGACGTCCGAGCGGGCGACCGTGAAGGCCGCTCCCGCGAGTGTCGCGCCGTCGACCGGTGCGGCCGAGCCGCTCGCGAACCTGCAGTGGGACATGCGACAGATCGGCGCGACGTCGACCGGGTCGTACGCCAAGGACGTCGGCAGCAAGTTGGTCCGGGTCGGCGTCATCGACACCGGCATCGACGGAGCCCACCCCGACATCGCCGCCAACTTCGACGCGACGCTGAGCCACAACTTCGCCGTCGACAAGCCCGACATCGACGGTCCCTGCGAGCACCCCTCCTGCCTCGACCCGGCCGACGAGGACGACGACGGCCACGGCACCCACGTCGCCAGCACGATCGGGTCGCCGATCAACGGGCTCGGCATCGCCGGTGTCGCGCCGGACGTCGACCTGGTCAACATCCGCGCCGGCCAGGACTCCGGCTACTTCTTCCTGCAGCCGACGCTCGAGGCGCTCGAGTACGCGGGCGACATCGGCGTCGACGTGGTCAACATGAGCTTCTACACCGACCCCTGGCTCTACAACTGCCTCGACAACCCCGCGGACAGCCCGGCGGAGCAGACCGAGCAGCGCGTGATCCGCACCGCGACGCAGCGGGCCGTCAACTACGCGGTCAACCACGGCGTCCTTCCCGTCGCGGCGCTCGGGAACGAGTCGACCGACCTGAACAACCCGACGTCGGACGACACCAGCCCGGACTACCCGGCCGATGCCGCCCACCCGCGGACGGTCGACAACTCCTGCATCAACGTGCCGACCGAGTCCAAGGGCGTCATGTCGGTCAGCTCGACGGGACCGAGCCTGCGCAAGGCGTACTACTCGAACTGGGGCACGCAGGAGACCGACATCGCCGCTCCGGGCGGCGACGCGTACGACAGCCCGGCCCAGACGCTCGCCCCGCAGGCGTTGGTGCTGGCGGCGTACCCCGCCGCCCTGGCCAAGGCGAACGGCGACGTCGACGACGACGGCACGCCGAACAACGCCTTCGTCGTGCAGAGCTGCAAGGAACAGGTCTGCGGCTACTACCAGTACCTCCAGGGCACGTCGATGGCCACCCCGCACGCGGTCGGGGTCGCCGCCCTCGTGGTCTCCCAGCACGGGAAGACCGACAAGAAGAACGGCGGACTGACGCTCGCGCCGGCCAAGACGACGAAGTGGCTCTACGAGACGGCGACGCAGGTGGCGTGCCCGTCACCGCGGACGTTCCACTACACGCTCGTCACGGGGGGTGGCACGTCCGAGAGCGACGCGCACTGCTCGGGGTCGAGGAGCGACAACGGCTTCTACGGCCACGGGATCGTCAGCGCGTACCGGGCGGTGAGCTGAGCACGCGGCGCTGAGGTCGGCGCGACCGACCGGGAACGGGAACACCCGGGAACTGTCGGTCGCGCTGACTAGGCTGAGCGCAGTCCACCACGAGGAGTGCTCATGCCTGAGTCCGAGCAGACTCACCGCCGCGCGCGGAAGTCCGACGACGAGGAGACGGTCGAGGACCTGCCCGCCGTC
>Ga0210040_10003592_pt1 | contig 20868 bp, 19 predicted proteins | sample CryGeyCG12114_NA_FD_185462 | JGI IMG/M metagenome (GOLD analysis project Ga0210040, IMG submission 185462) | Groundwater microbial communities from aquifer - Crystal Geyser CG19_WC_8/21/14_NA (SPAdes) (version 2) | ecosystem: Environmental > Aquatic > Deep subsurface > Groundwater | place: USA... | reverse complement strand
ACACGTCGCCGTGCTGCAATCCAGCAGCACGCGCAACCTGGCTTTTGACATCCTGTACCAGCAAACCACCATTGCTTTGCAATTCAGACAATTGCTCTCGACTCAACTCGCTCACGGCTATCCCCAGGCGGGCTATCAGTTTGACGGTCTCGTCAGTCGTGCTTTTGACCGTCTGAGCCAGTTTGCCATCTTCAGACATGGCTGCCACCACAATAGTGACTTCCTTTGCAGCCCCCTTGCGCCATAACTCAACGCTTACTTTATTTCCCGGCTTGGTCGCCGCGACGATGCGGGGCAAATCTATGGAATCCGTGACCAATCTACCGTCAAACTTAATAATCACATCACTGACTTCGATGCCTGCCTTGTCAGCTGGCCCACCCTTTTCGACACTGCTGACCAACGCACCATTGGGCTTGGTCAAACCAAATGAATCGGCCAATTCTCGGGTGACTTCCTGTATTGACACACCGATGCGCCCGCGCGTCACCTTGCCGGTGGTGCGCAATTGATCCGCCACTTGCGTAGCGACATCAATCGGTATGGCAAAAGACAGCCCCATCGAGCCGCCCGAACGCGTATAGATTTGCGAATTGATACCGACCACTTCACCACTCATATTAAACAATGGCCCACCTGAATTACCTGGATTGATGGCCACGTCGGTCTGAATGAAGGGCACAAAATTATCCTGTGGCAAAGAACGCCCCTTGGCGCTGACGATACCGGCAGTCACGCTACTGTCAAAGCCGAACGGCGAACCGATTGCAACCACCCATTCGCCTACCTTGAGTTTATCGGGATCGCCTACCGTAATTTTGGGTAAATTTTTTGCATCAATTTTCAGCAACGCCACGTCGGTACGTTTGTCCGCACCGATCACTTTGGCAACAAACTCACGCTTATCAGTCAACCGCACGGTAATTTTATTCGCGCTATCAACCACATGTGCGTTAGTCATGATGTAGCCATCAGCACTGAGTATGAAACCCGAACCCAATGATTGAGATTCCTGCTCGCGCGGCATGGGCGGGGCGAAACGACGAAAAAATTCAAACAAAGGATCACCCTCCGGAAAATTGGGGCTGCCCTGTGCATTGCGGATGATTTGCGTGGTGCTGATATTGACCACAGCAGCAGCCTGTTTTTCCACCAGGCCAGTGAAATCGGGCAAACCTGCAGCATGTACCGAAACACTTAAAATAATGCCGAAACACAACACCATCGAATCAATAAACCTTTTTAGCATGTAGGCCTCCTCATAGTAAAAAATTTTATAAACACGAATCGTTGCACTACTCGCAACTTTGTCTGGCAATGTAAGGTTGGTTCTGCTGCTCTATCTGGCGCGCTGCAATCCATTTGGCAAAGATAAAGCCGACGATCAAACCGGACAAGGCACCGAGTGCTGCATAACCATCACGCTGAACTTCCTGAACCGCAAAACTGCCCGCCAGCGCCGCGCCCGCAAACAACAACACCAGCGGTAGCAAATAAACCAGACCGATGCTATGCAACACCGCACCCTCCATGACCGACACCACCACCTCATCGCCGACTCTGGCATTGATGCGGTTATCTACTTTAAATTGGCGCGGCTTGCTACAAAACATCTGGGATAACTTGCTTGCCCCGCAGCCTTTACCACCACATTGCCCGCAGCCTCCCCCCTGGCTGGACTGAACCAGCACAAAAGGTTTTTCCAGCAACTGCACCACAACAGCTCGCGTCTCAAGCATGATTATTTACCGTTATAACGCACTGAATCAAGCACTTGCATAACCGTTAGCGAGGGAACTTCGCCAACCACGTTCAACAAAGTCTTGTTCACCACCTTGTGATAAAGATTAACAGCGCCTCGACTGGACAAGCCTTCGTTGTCATCTTCATCGGAATCAGCAGGTTCAATAAAAATGGAAATGGCACTCAGCCCATCAGTAAACACCATCTGTAACACGGGCGCATGTTTGCCGTGCATCGGTCGCAAAATCTCCATGGTTTTCTTGAAACCACTCGGCAAGGCATCTGCCACCCAACCACTGTTAACGTTCTTGCTGGTTGAATTCAAAGACGGCTTAACCTTATCCTTAATGGTTGCCCCCATTGCGTTACTGGACACAATCCAGGAACGATCCACCTCGGAGCCAATTTTCAATTGTGTAAAGGTATATTGCTCGACGACCTGATTCTTGTCATTCAGCACCTCCGATTTCAACAGCAAACCAGAATCGGTATGTACCCATATTTTGTGGCTGTAACGCAGATTATCTTTGGGCTGAAACAAAATGACCTGGGTGTTATACCCAGCCACTCGCCCAGTGCCCGCCTCTTTAACCTGATAGTTTTCACTCAGCGTGGACAATTGATCCGGCAGCAAAGCAGGAAACCTGATTTTTGTCTGCTGGCTATCTGCCTGCACCATTTTATGATTGCCGAACAACCAAACTTGCCCATGATGACGGATGATTTCATGTTTGGGACCATCCATACTCTCGAGTTTCTCGTACTCGCTGTCTTTTTCGGTAACGTGCACAATCCGTGAAGTCTCGACATGACTACCATATTGATAAACAAACACCCCGCTGTAATCAGTTTGATGACTGGCAAAAGCGACTGTCTTCAGCCAGTCCAGTTTGGACTGCATCTCAGCAGCACAGGCATTGGCCGCCAGCAATAATCCGCAAACCCCCAACCACAACTTCATTGAGGTTTTTCCTCAGCGTTATAGATTACGGTGCGCACATAGGATGCCCCGCCATTCATGTCATTGCTGGGAGAAAATTCCTGATGCGCCATCAGATAATCGTTGGACCTGGGTTGTATTTGCAAATTAACTGTGCGTATGTCGGATGGCTTCATTGCCATCAGCGGGGCTGCCTCCGGATTGATCTGCAATGACATCCATGCCACTACGCCGACTGCCAAGACAGAAGCAGCGGCCGACAGCGCGAACATGCGAGCTTTTTGCTTCAGTAACCGTCCACGCGGGGCAAGCACGACCGGCTCGTTCTGCATACGCTCCCTCACCTGGGCTCCTATGTCCTGATGAATATAATCAGGCTGACGCAGCACATCACCGATAAGGTGATATACCGCCCAATCACGTTGCGCATCGGGATCGCGTTTGATTTGATCGAACAGAATATCTGTTTCGTCTTCAAACAGCTCGCCATCCATCAGTGTTGAAATCTCATGTTTCATTATTACCACCTATTCCCTTTACTGGTTTCCAACAACGGGCGCAATTTTTCTGCTACCGCCTCGCGTGCCCTGAAAATTCTTGATCGCACCGTGCCGATAGGGCAGTTCATCACACTGGCGATTTCTTCATAACTCAGCCCCTCAATTTCACGCAAAGTCAAAGCACTGCGCAAATCTTCCGGCAACTCCTGCAATGTTGCCTGCACCACACTGACAACCTGTTTGCTCATGAGTTCATTTTCTGGCGTACTAACTTCACGCAAAAGTCCGGCCTCATCAAATGACTCGGCTTCTTCTGCATCAAAAGGGGTACTGGTCGGTGCTCGGCGCTTGCCTGCCAACAGATGATTTTTGGCGGTATTGATACCGATACGGTATAGCCAGGTGTAGAACGCACTGTCGCCACGAAAACCCGGCAAGGCACGGTATGCCTTAATGAAGGCTTCCTGAGTCACATCTTCAGCTTCAGCCGAATCACGCACGAAACGTGAGATCAAACGCCCAAGTTTTCTCTGATATTTCGTAACCAGCAAATCGAAGGCGCGCTTATCCCCTCGCTGCACGCGTTCTACCAACTGTTGATCAACATCCCGATCTACCATCCCCGATGATTCCATTGACTATTTTATTGTACGAAAACTAGCAAGGCGCGCAGTATAACTGCTAGTGGCTCTGCTCGTCAGCCAGACTGGACAACCCCAACACACTGAATTGTCATTCAGCGGTTAAATTGACTCCCCAGTGTCAACAGTTTTGCTATAGTCGCAACCTTGCAATGAACATAACAGGAATCCAATTGCTACACTTCGACACGCTCATTATCGGTAGTGGTCTTGCCGGACTCACACTGGCGCTCAAACTCGCCGATTATAAACGGGTAGGTTTAATCACCAAAAAATCCCTGCTGGACGGTGCCAGCAGTTGGGCGCAAGGTGGCATTGCCGCTGTCTTGTCAGGTGAAGATACCGCGAACGAACATTACAATGACACGCTGATTGCCGGAGCAGGCTTATGCGACCCGACCGCCACACGTTATGTCGTAGAACATGGCAAGCAAGCCATAGACTGGCTGATTGATCAAGGCGTACCCTTCACACGGGACACTGCCAGCGACATCGGCTATCACCTGACGCGCGAAGGCGGCCATAGCAGACGCCGCATCATCCATGCCGCCGACGCGACGGGGCGCGCAGTCCAGCAAACTCTCTCAGAAAAAGTGCTGCAACATCCCAATATCACGGTATTGGAAAACTATATTTCGGTTGATTTGATCACTGGCAAGAAACTGGGGATGGCTGACAATCGCTGCTATGGCGCGTACGCACTTAACAATGCCACCGATGAAATTATCACCCTCTCCGCACAAAACACGGTTCTCGCCACAGGTGGCAGCGGCAAAGTGTATCTTTACACCACCAACCCAGATACTTCCACGGGAGACGGTATCGCCATGGCGTGGCGTGCTGGGTGTCGTGTGGCCAACATGGAATTTATCCAGTTTCACCCCACCTGCTTATACCACCAACATGCCAAATCCTTTTTGATCAGCGAGGCGGTGCGTGGAGAAGGCGGCATTTTAAAACTGCCTGACGGCACGCGGTTTATGCCCAAACACGATGCGCGCGCCGAATTGGCACCGCGCGATATTGTGGCAAGAGCCATTGATTATGAAATGAAAAAAGGTGGGTTGGACTGCGTCTATCTGGATATTTCACACCAGTCAGTGGAATTCCTGCAAGAGCACTTTCCGAATATTTTCGCGCGCTGCCTCAGCCTTGGGATCAACATTAGCAAAGAACCTATCCCGGTCGTCCCGGCCGCACACTATACCTGCGGCGGCGTAGTAGCGGATTCTGACGCACAAACTGATGTGCAGAATCTTTATGCCATAGGTGAAACCGCTTACAGCGGTTTACATGGCGCAAATCGTCTCGCCAGCAATTCGTTGCTGGAATGTCTGGTATTTGCCAATGCCGCAGCCATTGATATTCTCGACAAAAAAAACCAGACGATGCCTGAGCTTCCTGCATGGGACGATAGCCAGGTAACCGATGCCGACGAAGAAATTGTTATCTCGCACAACTGGGCGGAACTGCGCCATTTCATGTGGGACTACGTAGGGATCGTGCGCACCAACAAACGCTTGCAACGCGCACAACACCGCATACAGTTGCTGCAAAGTGAGATTGATGAATACTATTCACATTTCCACATCAGTTCAGACTTACTCGAATTGCGCAATCTGGTTACCAATGCGGATTTGATCGTGCAAAGTGCGTTATTGCGTCACGAGAGTCGCGGCCTGCACTACAGTAAAGACTATCCTGAAATGCTGAAGCATCCTCACCCCACCATCCTGTCGCCACACTAAAGTGCCGACGTATTGCCACACGCCACTACAGATATTTAAGACGCACGCGCAACTGACGGAAGGCTTCAACTGGCATCGCATCCCAGAAAATCACTTGACTGACGGGAAACTTACGTTCGTCGAGACTGACACTCAACACTACGCAATGAGAGGTGACAAGGGTGCGATGCATAATGTCACCCACCCACTCGTCACCGCCCCGCGTGTTGATCAGCACGCGCTTTTGATTTATCGAAAAGGAAAGCCAAGCTGACTTATCACGCAACAGTGCATACCGATACAGGCAATATAGCAGGCTGATCCCTATCAATAGAGACAACGCCAAACAACGCCCAGGCGCGCCGTTGATCAACCATACCGAAACCAGTGCCAGCAGATGCATAATTATCAACATCGAAGTAAAAACTCGGGAGGGTTTAAGCACGAACTGCTTGAGCATACAACTTACCTGGCAATAAGTCAGGAAACATAAATCAACAGCATCAGCAACACTATGACCAGGAATAGAATCACAAACTTGAAATTACTTCCCGCCGAGGATTCTACTGGTCTGGAACGCACGGGAGTAACGGATTGAACACCCCCCTTGGCAGAGGTACCTGTTTTGGCTACTTTCGGTTTGGTCCCGGACACATCCGGTTTGAATGACGATGCAATTGGCACGGCTATCTTCAAGGTTTTAGCTAACTCATCAACGTCATGAATATCAGCAGTCATGGCAGCCAGGCGCATAGTCGCCTCATTTGAGTCAAATGACTTAGATAACCCTAAGGTAATGACCGAATCCTCCCCGCCATTTTCAGCACCATGACGACCTGTAACAACAATCGCATCCAGCGTTTTTTTAACCACGACAAGGGAAGCCACATCAATTTGGCGATTACTGCGTGGTATAACTTCCCGACAGGCGCGCAAATCCGCTGCAAAATCCTTGGCATTTTGATAACGGTCATCACGTTCTTTCGCTAACGCCTTGGCCACAATAAAATTGAGCATTTCCGGCACGCCTGCATTCAACGAACTGGGCGCCTTGGGTACTGCGTTGAGCGTTTGATACATGATGGCATTGACGTTTTCTCCCAAAAACGGCGCTTCTCCGGTGAGCATCTCATACAACATCACCCCCAAAGAAAAAATATCGGAACGCTGATCAATATCCTTGCCCAGAACCTGTTCGGGCGACATATATTTTGGCGACCCCAGAACCATACCCGTCTGTGTACGCACGGCAGAAGATGCCATACGGGCAATGCCGAAATCGGTTATTTTTGCATGACCATCCCGTATCACCATAATGTTCGATGGCTTAATATCGCGGTGTACAATTCCATGTTCATGCGCATAAGCCAAACCCGAAGCCACTTGTGCCACAATATCCAGCACCTGATCCACTGGCATGTTGCCATCATCGCGCATGATGTCGCGCAACTCGCGTCCTTGCAAAAATTCCATGGCGATATAGGCAATATCACCACTCTTGCCCACATCATAGATGGTGACGATATTCGGATGATTGAGCCTACCGGCCGCTTTGGCCTCCTGATAGAAACGCCCTTCATATTCATCAAGTTCATCCTCAGCCAGGCTGAGATTGATCGTTTTGATGGCAACCTGACGGTCAATCAATGGATCCTTGGCCTTGTAAACCACGCCCATTGCACCCTGACCTAATTCGCCCAGCACCTCATAGCGCCCCAGTTGACTAATCATGGTAGCTACCTAAAACAATGGTTATTGTGGTCATGTTGTACATATGCAGCCTACCTGCACACCTTAGGACTTACCCGTTCAATTTTTCCCGGTTCAAGATCAACTTCGTTTGTATAAATTCCAAAACTTGCATGATTGATAATTATTTTGTGCTTGCCCGGCTTGGCTGTCACAGTCGTTGACCCGGAACTGCTGATAGTCCCTTTTTGTGAACCATCCACGAATACCTGTGAACCTTCCTTGCAAAGCACCAGAATAAATGCCTCAGCGTCCGCTTTTACACTGCCCCCTTGTGTCTGTTCAGATGCGGTTTTCTTGACGGCCAGGATAGCAGCCTTGCTCTGAGTCTTGTTTTCGGCGGATTGGGCTGGAGTGTCCAGCCTTTTTTTAGTCTGTTGCGACTTGTTATTTTCCGGTTGCGACTTATTGCTTGGCTGTTGCGATTTTGGTTGTTCAGCAGCCTGCCGGGCAGTCATACTGGAAGCCGCACTTCCCACATCAACTTTCTCAGCAATCACTGGTTCAACACTTGCCGACGGCATGGTCTCGACACTCAAATCGGGCTGAACCACTTTATTTAGACCATGCATAACAGCCAGCCAACCTATCAGCAAAGGCACCAACACAACTGCCGCATACAAAGCGCGCTGCTTGGTATCAGCCTTTTTAATATTCTCCAACCAGGCAAGCCTGCGTTTGTTCATACTTTTAGCCAGTGCAGAATAGGCAGCTTGGGCGCGCCCCATCATCCCAACCGATTGAGACTGCGCTTCTTCGAAAACCTTGGCTAGCATTTTTTTGGTTGTATATTCGCCCGGATAACCTATGGCGTAAACCTCGTGCTCGCGCACATGCTTGTCGGTACGTGAACCCTGATAGTGAAACATATCGGCATATTGGGCGGAAAGGCGTGAGACCGCATCATAATAAGAGCGCGACACCAGTATCTGACCGGGGTCGGCAAAACCCATCACGCGCTGCGCAACGTTAATGCCATCACCCACTATATTGGGTTGACCATTAAGGTCGCGCATCAACCTGACCGGCCCCAGGTTGATACCAATTCTCACCAGTAACTCAGGCTCTAATTGAGCATCTTCGTTAAGCAAACTTGCACGCAAACTAAGAGCCGCCTTCAGCGCATCCTCAACATCACCGAGAAAATTCACTGCCGCACCATCTCCTGTATCGAGAATAATCCGATCCGCGACAGGCATATCCTGAATAGCCTCGGCAAGATAGGCATTAAACCTTTCCTTCAAGGAGATTTGACCCGTGACTGACTTTTTTGAATATTCAACAATATCCAAAAACAGCACACTGCTCATGATAGTTTTATTACTGCGGTCTTCCATTCAGCTTTTCATTACACCGATAATTTTTGTAGCATGTATTTTAAATGACAAAATTTACAACAAAATTCAGCGTTTCACACTACCCCTGCCCGTCTTGCGGCTATCCATTCTGCTTCCGCCTGTTCGGTTACCCGACCTGGCGGAACGAACGGCGCGGCGCAGCGCGGGTCTATTTTGGGTAGGCTGTTGGGGTGTAAACTGCTTAGGCTCCTCTCCAACATAGCCTGCATCATCAATGTCTGAGGTATCTTTAGACTCTCCCACCCATTCCATCACCTGTTCAATCTCGCCTTCACCCAACTCGGCCATCATGCCGCGTTTTAAACGCGGCGGGAGGTTGATTATACCGAAACGTACCCGAATCAAGCGGCTTACCGGCAACCCAAGCGCATCAAAAGTACGCCGCACGATACGATTGCGGCCCTCTTTCAATATGACGTGATACCAGTGATTGAAACCTTCGCCACCATGATCCTCAAGTTTTTCAAAAGTCACAGAGCCATCTTCCAACTCCACACCCTCACTGAGCGCTTGCTTCATCTGCTCGTCGGTCATGACTCCCTGCACGCGCACCGCATATTCCCGTTCCACTTCAAAACTTGGATGCATCAGCCGATTAGCCAATTTACCAGAGGTCGTAAAAATAAGTAAACCACTGGTATTAAAATCCAGTCGCCCAATAGCAATCCACTTCTGCCCGCGCAATCTCGGCAACTTGTCAAACACGGTCGCACGCTTTTCAGGGTCGTCACGACTGACGATTTCACCCTCCGGCTTGTGGTACAGCAACACGCGCACGGCATGTTCACGCTCACCGACACGTATCGTGCGATGCGCAGTTTTCACCATATCGCCCGGCAATACACGCATCCCCAAGGTTGCCGGTTCGCCATTTACGCTTACACGTCCCGCAGCAATCCATTCTTCCATCGCGCGGCGCGATCCAAACCCCGCCTGGGCTAACACTTTTTGTAACTTTTCGCCCTGTTCATTCATACCGTCAACTCACGTCTTTCTAGCACGGCTTGCGCCAATGTCCCACTATCCACTTGCTCCAGTTCACCGCCCACCGGCAAACCGCGCGCAATACGCGACACTTTAACACCTTGCGATTGCAATAATGTTGCTAAATAGTGCGCCGTCGCATCACCTTCAACGGTAAAATTAGTGGCCAGTATCACTTCACAAGGATGCTGCTGAACACGCTTGACCAAGCGATCCAGATGTAATTGCTTGGCACCGATGCCATCAAGCGGCGACAACCTGCCCATCAGAACATAATACATACCGCGATAACACTGCGTCTGCTCGATCATCAGCAAGTCAGCCGGCATCTCTACCACGCACAACAAGTCCTCATCGCGCCTCGTAGAAGCGCAAAGCGCACACACTTCCAGCTCAGAAAAATTATTACACTTGGAACAATGCCGAATATTGGTTGCAGCGTGTTGCAAGGAGGTGGCCAGATGCAGCGCACCGGCACGATCACGCTGCAACAAATGGTAAGCCATACGCTGCGCAGACTTGGGCCCTACGCCTGGCAAGCAACGCAACGCCGCAATTAACTCATCAAGGTGTGAAACAGCCATCAAAAAGGCAGCTTCATCCCAGGAGGCAAGCCCATCCCGGCACTAAATCCGCTCATGCGCTGCTCGGTTGTCGCAGCCACTTTTTTCATCGCGTCATTCAATGCCAGCACGATCAAGTCCTCCAGCATTTCTTTGTCGGACATTACGCTGTCGTCCAGAGCAACCCGACGCACTTCGTGCGCGCAGCTCATAGTCACTTTCACCATGCCGGATGCCGCCAGCCCCTCTACATCTACCCTAGCCAGTTCAGCTTGCGCCTGCTGCATATTCTTCTGCATTTGTTGCGCTTGTTTCATCAAGCCGCCCAATCCGCCCTTCATCATATTTTCGTTCCTTTTACTGACTTGATTTAATTGGTTTAATTGATTCAATTAGCAGATTGGCAGCCAATTCGGCTTGCGCATCAATAATGAAAGCATCTTTATTTATCGAATCATTCGCCTGTTCATGCATGATTTGCCGGGTTTGATGCTCAATTTTCGCAGGTGTTGCTTCCGCAATTTTGCCCAAAATAATACCGAGTTTAACGGGATGTCCGAAATAATCACTCAGCGCCGATTGCAAATTTTCAGCCGCCATCCGCGTCTGTAAATGTTTGTGTTCCTGCTCCAGACGCAGAACAACCGACTGCTCCGAAATATTTTCCAGCACACAGTGCTTCGCCAATTGCTGTGCCATAGCTTGCACATTTAACTGTGCCAATAAAACTCCCCAATCGGTCACCTCAAGAGCAATTGGCGAGGGCGGCAACACTGTTGCAGGCGATACGGTTTCGGCTATTGGCGAAACGACAGGAACTTGCGTAAAAGGTTTAGCCGGTACGACTGTTTGCGGACGACTTTTCGCTAACACAACTTGCCCACCACTGGCTCCAACAACCTGCGCGGGCAAGCTACTCGCAGACGGCGCGAATGCCAGCATCCGTAATAGCGTCATGGTAAAGCCAGCATATTCATCGGGTGCCAAATCAATTTCGGCACGCCCATGAATAGCGATCTGATAAAACAACTGAATGTCCTCTGGCGTATAGGAGGCGGCCAAATCCAGTAAACGTATCCTCTCCGGCTCATCGTCAGCAATTGCCTGTGGCACAGTCTGCGCTAATGCCATTCGATACAACAAGGAAGCCAATTCCTGCAAAGCGGAATCGAACGCCACGCTGCGCGATGCCATACTATCGGCGACCTCCAGCAGCGCCGCACCATTTTTTTCTCGCAAGGCAAACAGCAATTCAAACAAACAGCCCTGATCCATCGCACCCAACATAGCGCGCATTGCGGCTTCTTCAATCTTTCCGGCAGAAAATGCAATCGCCTGATCCATCAGGCTCAGCGCATCGCGCATACTGCCTTGCGCTGCCCGTGCAACCAGATTTATGGCCCCTTGCTCGAACTCAATATGCTCTTGCTCCAGCACATGCTGAAGATGTGTCACGATTAACGCGGGCGGCAATTGTTTCAAATTGAACTGTAAACAACGCGATAAAACAGTAACCGGTATCTTCTGTGGATCAGTGGTCGCCAGAATAAACTTCACATGCGCGGGCGGCTCTTCCAGCGTCTTCAGCATCGCATTGAAGGCGGACTTGGACAACATATGCACTTCGTCAATAATATAGACCTTGAAACGACCACTGGTCGGTGCGTACAGCGCGCCCTCCAGCAACTCGCGCATATTGTCCACTTGAGTATTGGATGCCGCATCCAGCTCGATCAGGTCAACAAAACGACCGCTATCAATTTCCTTGCAAGCACTGCACTCCCCGCAGGGGGTGGCGGTGATGCCAGTCAAACAATTGAGGGATTTGGCAAATATGCGCGCGATGGTGGTCTTTCCTACCCCGCGCGTACCAGTAAAAAGATAGGCGTGATGCAACCGATTCTGTGTCAATGCATTGCTTAGCGCCCTGACCACATGCTCCTGGCCTGCCAGTTGCGCGAAATTTTTAGGACGCCATTTACGTGCGAGTACCGATGTATCTGACAAGTTATGCCACCTTAAACGCGAAATTCGCGCAGCGATTCACTTGCACTTTACCCTGCAGGCGGGGGAGATTTGGAAAGAAAGTGACAAGCATGGAAAATTCGATGACTAAGGACTGCTGTTTTGCCATGCCCGTTAGAAATAATAGGAAAAATGCAGTTGATTCAGATTGATACCTTGGTTGGGCTGTTTGATGCCACCATTGGAGAGATGCTGATAACGGTATCCCAAATCAAATTGCTGGCGCTCACCAAAACGCGCACCAAAACCAATATGGTCACTGAACTGAAACGCGCTGCCGAGCTGACGGCTCGCATAAACGAAGGTCGGAGAAATCAGATGAAAACCAATTGCGCCTTCAAGATAAGGCGCAATAGCGGACGGATTTTTTTGCTGCAAACGAAACACGGGTGTGATGCCCAAGTCGGTGATCGTCTGATTATTACCGACACCACTGCGCCCCTTCCATGTTCCCGCAGTTGCTTCCCAGAAACCGGTTACCCACCAATCCCCCTCGGCAAACCACTGTTTATCCCACTTCCAGATTGCACCTACCCGGGCAGTGTCGGTATTGTCGCCATTACCCAACTCTAAAGAAACCCCATCTACCGCCCACACCTTACCACTGAGCAACAGAACACAAAGAAACCAGCCAAACTTCTTTATCATCATTCTCTCCGTGGCATTACATAAGGAGGCGAGCCTTACCCCCGGCACTTACAGTAAGTAGTTGTGGCTGCTTCCTTCCGGACCTGACCAGATTCACTACCCTGCAATGCGGGGAGACCCGCCAATTCGCTACCAACTTTGCCTGCGCAAAGTTTTGAAACTTGTTATTCAACTTGCCCTGCTTGATCAGGCTCGACCTATCTCGGATGCAATGGAATCATGCCAATGCGTTTACACCATTCTGCCGGACCAATATCGTGAATCGAACGTCCTTGTATATCTACGGCGACGGTCACGGGCATATCCTCGACTACAAATTCGTAAATAGCTTCCATACCCAAATCGGCGAAAGCAACCACTTTGGCACTGCGAATTGCCTTCGACACCAGGTAGGCTGCGCCCCCTACGGCAATCAAATACACCGAAGCGTGTTTCTTGATGGCTTCAATGGCTGACTGGCCTCGCTCTGCCTTTCCAATCATCCCCATCAAACCCGTCTGGGCAAGCATCATTTCAGTGAACTTATCCATGCGCGTGGCAGTTGTCGGACCCGCTGGCCCCATCACCTCGTCACGCACCGCATCAACAGGACCGACATAATAAATGAAGCGCCCTGTAAAATCCACGCCATCCGGTAATTTCTCACCCCGAGCCAACAAATCGGCTATCCGCTGATGCGCCGCATCTCGACCTGTCAACAGCTTACCGGAGAGTAACATGGTCTCGCCCGGTTGCCACTGTGAAATTTGCTCCTGCGTGATATTTTCCAGGTTCACACGCCGCGCATCCTCAGCTGGATGCCACTCCACGTCAGGGTACTCCGCCATTCCAGGCGGCGTAAACACGGCAACACCGGATCCATCCAGCGTGAAGTGTACATGCCGGGTCGCCGCACAATTTGGAATAATGGCGATAGGTTTGGAGGCCGCATGGGTGGGGTAATCCAGTATCTTCACATCCATCACAGTCGTCAGTCCACCCAATCCCTGCGCACCAATACCCAAGGCATTCACCTTGTCATACAACTCGATGCGCAATTCCTCGATACGATTCTGTGCGCCGCGCGCCTTTAACTCATGCATATCCATGTGCTGCATCAAGGATTGCTTGGCCAGCAGCACCGCCTTTTCTGCCGTCCCGCCAATACCTATACCCAAAATACCCGGCGGACACCAGCCAGCGCCCATATGTTGCACCTGCCGCAACACCCACTCGACAATATCGTCGCCCGGATTGAGCATCTCCATCACAGCCTTATTCTCCGACCCCCCCCCTTTGGCCGCGATATGAATCTCGACCTTATCGCCCTGAACCAACTCTATATGCACCACGGCGGGGGTGTTATCCCCAGTATTTTTGCGCTTGCCGGCTGGGTCAGCAACAATAGAAGCGCGCAGCTTGTTATCCTTGTCGAGATAGGCACGGCGCACGCCTTCATTGACCATCTCGACCACATCCAGCGTTGCATCCCAGCGCACCGCCATGCCAACCTTGACGAACGCCACCACAATCCCGGTATCCTGACAAATCGGACGATGTCCCGCTGCGCACATGCGCGAATTGGTTAAAATCTGTGCCAGAGCATCCTTCGCGGCAGACGACTGCTCGACGCGATAGGCATCGGCTAATGCCTGAATAAAATCTGCCGAGTGGTAATACGAAATGAACTGCAACGCATCTGCAATGCTATCAATGAAATCCTGCTGACGAATAACGGTCATGATGAACCTGGTAGGAGTTAAATAACGCGGAAATTATAACAGCACGACACATCAATATAGGCCACCAAATTGCGCAAAACGTTCAACTCCGTGATAGCCCCCTAGACCCATTCTGTCAAACCGCCATTCACATAACCCTGGAAGCCTTCCACGCCCAACTCTTGCAATAACGGCAGTACGCTTGCATCCTCGACACCTAAGGCAAATACCCGTATATCCAGCGACCGAGTGATATTAACGACTGAAGATATGAAAAACTGATTTTCATGGTTATCCAGCAATTCCCGTATGTACACGGGACTCAACTTGACATAAAGAGGTTTTAAGCATTGCAAATATTCAAAGGCGGAATGGTGCAAACCAAAATTATCCACCGCAAATTGAGCGCCTAGTTTTCGTATATCGGCAACAAAATTTTCAATTCCCGCACGATCTTGAACTAAGCCGAACTCGGTAAACTCGAACACCAGACGCTTCGCGATGGTCGGATTAGCGCTCATGACCGCTCCCAACCAAGCCAGCAACTCGCTGTCGTGAATAGAACTAATGGCAAGGTTGATAGCAACCACGCCCTCTCCGTCGTTTCTTACCATTTGTTCAAAAAGTTGCTTTAATACAGATAAATCGAATGCGGGTGTCAGCTGAAAACGATTGGCCATTGGAATAAAGTGCTCGGCAAGAACCAGTTCACCCTCAGCACTGATCAACCGCCCCACCACTTCGGATTGCATCTTCTGTTTCCCATCAAAATTCATCACAGGCTGAGCGAGCAACATGACTCTATCAGCAGCAATCGCGTCCACAATAAGATGTTTCCAGAATTGAGCACCTTTAACGTGTTCATCCTCCCGGATATCTTCGAGCAAACTGACACCCGTTCCACTCGTCATGGATTGCAGCAATCCCAGATCACACTGCGCCAGCAACGCATTCAGCGTCACTTTCTTGCCAGCAAAATAAACACCGCCACAGCCTAATGCCACCGCAGGTGGTGTACGATGCTCCTGAATGATTGCTCCCACTGTGGCACACAAAGACTCGCCAAGCCTTCCCGCTTCCTCTCTGCTGATATTAAATACCATCACGGCGAACGTTGCGCCATTGATACGACACCTCAACATGTCCTGTTTCGGCCAAATAACACGCAATCCGTCAGCCACCTCCTTCAATAAAACATCGCCATCCTTATAACCTTTACTGATGTTAAAGGCGTTAAAGTTGGCAAGTTGCAGCATATACATCACGCCTGAAGTCATATCTGCACCATGTTCAAGCAAGGCATGAACATACTCTTCAAACCCGCGCCGATTATCCAGCCCGGTCAATACATCTTTTCTGGACTCATCACGAAAACGCGTTGCCTGTTTAACCTCATGTGCAATGATGGCAAAAAGCTTTGCCGACATTGAATTGATTGCCTTAACCACGCTCAGCAATTCGCGGGCACGCGGCAGCGTCTTGATCTGTTGAAAATCCCGCTCACTGATGGCGTGGGCGACCTGTTCTATATCTTTGAGAGGACGCAAGACCCTGGAAAGAAAGGCATGTATCGCCAGTAAAGAGAGCACATACAACACAATCAAACCGAGCGTGGCCTCGATTGAAGTGCGCCACAATTGCTTGTAGGCAAAATTTGGATGGCTGGTCACGATCACTCGACCCAACTGTTGCCACCCCTTGGTAATCAATGACTCGGCTGACGGCGCATGCATCGGAAAAACCTGCGTAAACCATACTGGCACACTGGCAGGTGCAAGAGCAAGATTCTTTTCTATCAGCTTCTCACCCCGCGTACTCAACACCACGATAGATTGATAATAACCACGGTCAAATACGGCATTCACTGTCACTTCTGTGCGCAGCAAATCCCTATCGGCAAGGGAGGGCGGCAACACCATCCCCAACGAAGTAGCGACATCCTGTGCATGAGAAGTCAGCTGTTCCTGCATGTAAAAGCGCGCATTCGCGATATAAATGCTTTCCAACAGCACCAACAGCACCAGAAAAGCGATGGAAGTACCAATAAATAATTGTCTGTACAGCGTCATACCAATCTCCTGCAGTTACCTAGGAGTTTGTCGGACTTAAAGGAAATCTACTGCAAATTCGCCTGGACGGCACATATTTGCGAGCCGCCGCTATGCGGCTTGCCTGCTTGACCCACTTCACCGCTTTCTTGGTCAATAGAACAACTATTGACCTGCAAAACCAGCAAAATCTGCCCTCGCCCAGCCAAATTTTGCGAGCAGCCGCTTTGCGGCTTTGCCTGCTTAAACCTTTTCGCTACGATTCTTCAAGTCCGACAGACTCCTAGCTCATAATGCTAACCATGGTTACATAGTCCGCTCTTTGTCCATCTTGTCCTGCAATCCCCGCCACAGCCGGATTTGACTGGATTTACCCCCCGCTTCAGTCGCACCGGCCACCCACAAATCCTCATCATTGAAACTGTACACGGGCACAAGGTCAGTGCGCTCCGATGCCAACTCCATATTTCTGTGCAAATTATCCAAAATGTAAGGATCCGCATCTACCGTTGGATAATATGCCAACACCATATGCGCCTGATTCCAGCGCAGTGCACGAACATAAGTAATGCGCAGATTTTGCACTGGGACACCCAAAGCCTTCAAACTAAAATACTTGCCAATCGCGTAATCCTCGCAATCGGCTCCCTCAGAGGCAAGCGTCTCGACAGGTGTCGCCCAGTAATCCATGAGATGCCAATGCCTGATGTCCTGATAGTAGCGAACATCATTCCAATACCCGTTGAAATCATCCAGATAGACCAGAATTTGAGCAGCGGAAGGAACGACACCACGCTGCCTGTCAATACGCTTGGCCAGCTCGTCGCGCCAGTCTATCAGGCGCTCAGGCGCATCACTCCCCCAGCGCGCAGCGATCTGCCGCAGCAACCCGGAAGAAAATTGCACGTATCCCGACGCGACCGCTGCCGAACAGCACAACAGCAGGAGAAAAATCCGCAATACAGTTCGTCGCATGTCAGTAAAACAAGCCATCGCAACACCGTAACAAGCCAAGGTTAGACAATAATACGAAACCAACAAAAAACAAAAGGGGAGCGAATGCTCCCCCTTGTTTACAATACTTTTTTTATCAGTTTGGGCTGACCGCGCCGTTTGGACCACCACTTAGTGCCGGGAATCCACCGCCTGCAGCACCACCCGCTCCAGTTGCGCCACCCGCCCCAGTTGCACCACCCGCACCGAGCAGAGCCAAAGTGATATCAGTAATTTTGGTAGCCTCATTGGTATAGGAAACGTCAAGCAAATGATCGGAGCCACAACGCGGTGAACATGCCGCCTGCACACCGCCACCGAGAACACTAAGAGAAAGATTTTTGCTCATGGCATTCCTGATTACCTGTTCCGGAACACCAAGGTTAAACAATCTGGTAATAATGTCAGCTTCAGCAATATCGGCATTTGCCGCTGCTTGTACGGCCGCATCAGATAAGGCCTGATTATTCACGTCAAGGGCAACTGCGGCGAGGGCATTATCAAGCGAAGCTAACTGAGCGGGGGTCGCAACCGCGAAGGAAAGCTGGGAAACACACAGCAACAACGCCCCAAGCAATACTTTATAACTTTTCATGACAACTCCTTCATTGAGGTTAAATTCTTGGTGAATGATACGGGAAAAAAAACTTCAATGCAAAACAATTGATAAATTAAATTCATCTTTCAAATTTTGAGCTTTAATTTTTTTGCTCTTAGCGCAGCACCATCAACAATCAGGCGGATTTCAGGAGAAAACTCCAGGTAGCGCAAATCACCCACTCTTAATATTTGCTGCAAGATTGAGGCATCCCAAGGAGCAAGTATATCGGCACGCTGCATGGCCTGGCTCATGACAGATAGTTCATGCGCTGCGAGACCATCATCCCTGTCAATATCCCGATCAATCTTCGCATTCGTTTCCAGCAACCAACTCCCGGCGGTCATTCTGGCGGCCCAGAGATAAGCAGAATTAGGTCGCAAATCAACGGCATACTGAAACTCTTGAACCGCCTCGCGTAAAAAAATCAATTGTAAACGCGGACTAAAATCAACCAATTTCGAGCGCATCAATGCAATTTGCCCCAAAAATTCAGACACATCCGGATTACTTGAGTCCCAGTCACGCGCCATGATCAGACGCTCACGCGCCCTGACCAACTCGGCGGGGTCAAGACGTATCTCACGTTTTTGAACCGCCTCCACATAAGCACAGGGAGCAAGTCTTAAAAAGTCGGCTACCCCGACTTTAGTCAAGTAAATCATTGCCGGCAAAAGCAGCAAGGCTAGGAGAATTTTTTTAAGCAATCCTGACACCCAAGTAGCAATACACAATTACCCGTGCGCGGCATTTATGCCCAAAATTTTTGCCGGTATAGCCTGGGTAAGTTCATCCGCCATGTCATCCCAACCCTGTCCCTGCAACCACTTTTTAGCTTCGGCCAACAACGGAGCGCGGTGCAGTAAATTATGTGCATCCGTGGCAATCACCGACACCCAGCGCCGCTCAAACATTAACTTGGCACAATCCTGGGCAGCCTGCCCAAAAGCACCGACGACAGAACCAGCGGTGACTTGCAACAAACATCCCATTTCACAAAAAGGGGCGATTCGTTCAATGTTATGCAGGACAACCTTGTTGCGCTCAGGGTGAGCTATCAGCGGGCGTATCCGCTGATCCAGTAGCCAGCGAACCAGCCTTTCCGTTCCAAGCGGTATTTGATTGTAAGGGAATTCCAACAGAACAATTCGATACCCGTCAAGCGTACCCAGAAAAGGCAATTCGTCCTGCTCCAGCATGTCTATAATTTCGGCAGTCAGGCGCACTTCACCTGCCGGATAGATTTGCAAAGGAATCTTTGCATCAGCAAGCGCGACCCGAAACTGATGGGTTGCCGAAACGACCGTAGAGCGCAAATTTTCATAGCGGCCAGCATGAATATGGGGGGTCATCGCCGCATCTGTAATGCCATTCGCAACTGACGCGCGCGCCAGATCGAGTGACTCTGCCATTGATTGAGAACCATCATCAATAGCGGGCAAATAATGGCAGTGTAAATCTATCATCCCTTTACAGTGACCCGATTCAGGCATCAGGCTTTACTTGCCGACTTATCCTCATCCGCACCGTAATAACTATGGTAGTTATATTTCCCATAGCCACCGTAATATTCTTCATTTCTAAAATTAGCCTTATTCAGCACAACGCCAAACATCACCGCACCCCCACGCTGCAAGGTGAAAATAGCCCGTCGCGCCAACTGGAACGGCGTGGCATCTGCCTTCAGTACAAACATCACACCGGTAGCCATACTTGCCAAAACAACCGCATCACTTACCAATTGAACTGGCGGCGAATCAATAATGATGGTGTCATATTTTTCGCCCAACTCGGCCAGCAATGCCTTGAATTTTTCTGACAGCAGCAATTCCAGCGGATTGGGTGGAATGCTACCTGCCGTCAGCACATCAAGCGTAGAGCCTTCAATCTTGTAAACGCAATTTTCAAGCTTTTCCATACCCAATACCAGCATGGACAAACCCGGGTGGGTATTATTCAACCCCAACACTTTAGCAATGGAAGGCCGCCGCATATCGGCATCAATCAGCAACACACGCTTGGTCTGTGCATGAGCCAAAGCCAAATTAATCGCCACCGTAGACTTGCCTTCACCCGGGACGGATGAAGTAACCACCAGCGTTTTTTTAGGGTGATCAATACCGGACAACACTATCCCGGTTCGGATGGTTTTGATCGCTTCCGCGAACAAGGACTTGGGCGCATCGCGATAAAGCAGCCCCGCGCTTATACCGCCTGCCAACTCCACCATGGGGACTGCGGCGAGTAGTGGCAACCCGAGCTTGCGCTCAGCATCCTCGGCAGAACGCACAGAATTATCCAAATATTCCATCAGGAATGCGATGGCTATACCCAACAGCAAACTTAACACAAAAGCAAGGTTTACAATGAGAAATTTCCTCGGTTTGATGGGTATATCGTTGACTATTGCCGGGTCAACCACGCGCGCGACCACCGTTTGCATGCCGCTAACAGCGGCGGTTCCCTTCAATTCCCCCATAAACACGTCATAGAGTTCCTGGTTGGTTTTGACATCACGCTCCAAAGCTGAAAGCTCGTATTCCTTACGGTTGGAGCCCTGAATGGATTGTTTCGCTTCAGCGACCGAGCCGGCAAGCGCAGACTCGTTTGCTCGCGCCATTTCGTATTCGCGCTCAAACCCGCTCACCACA
>Ga0210040_10003590_pt1 | contig 20871 bp, 17 predicted proteins | sample CryGeyCG12114_NA_FD_185462 | JGI IMG/M metagenome (GOLD analysis project Ga0210040, IMG submission 185462) | Groundwater microbial communities from aquifer - Crystal Geyser CG19_WC_8/21/14_NA (SPAdes) (version 2) | ecosystem: Environmental > Aquatic > Deep subsurface > Groundwater | place: USA... | reverse complement strand
CATGGCCCGGACGGCCCGGTAGGCCATCACGGACGCGACGATCAGGAACAGGACGCTGATCGTCCCCAGGACGATCTGCAGCGGGCCCGTCATCTTTTCCTCCCCCGCACGCCTGGCGGCGTCGGTTGACTCCCGTGCGCCGATGCGCGACGGCGAAGCTCTGGTCGGTGCATGCGCCGTCGTCCGCGCCGATCGGGGGACCGGCGCGCGGAACGCATGCGGGCACGGCGTGCCCGCACGGCTCGCACGATAGCTGGCGTGTTGGCAGGCTACTCGCGCGTAGTCGGAGGCCGGCGATCACGATCCGGCCACCACCCGTTCACGCATCCCGTGTACGACCGCGCCGGAGCCGCGGCGGGAGCCCTCGGCCGCGGCTGGCGCCCCCACCCGCGCCGTGTGGCAGCCTCCGGCGCGGTGGACGGCGCGGCCGGCTGCGGTGCGACGAGGTCGAGGTCAGCCCGCGCGTACGAGGCCGCGCGGCCGGGTGGTCGCGGTGAAGCGCCGGCGGGCGGGACCGGGGACGGCGAGCAGCGAGCGCAGCCGCTCCTCCGTCTCGTGCCAGCCCCCCTCGAGATCGGCGTCGACGATCCGCACCACGCGGATGTCGGTGGAGCGCAGGGCGTCCTCCCGCCGCTTCTCGTCCCACAGCACGCGCTCGGGACTGCGGTCGCCCCACGGATCGGTGTACTTGACCCGGCCGTCGAACTCGACCGCCACCGCGGCATCGTCGAACCACGCGTCCACGACGCCGATCAACCGCCCTCCGACGCGGATCTCCACCTGCAGATCCGTCGGCGGCAGCCCGGCGCCGAGGAGACGGAGCCGGCCCCGCGTCTCCAGAGGTGACTCCGCTCTCCCGTCGGCGAGCCCGGCCGCGCGTGCCGCTCGCGGTGCCCCTGGCCACGAGCGGGCCGCCACGACGGCCGTCGCCAATCCCGTGGGAGCGACGGTCCCTCGGAGCAGAGCCGCGTCCATCGCGACGACGGCGTCCTCGAGCGGCCACTCGCGCGCGCAGTCGACCAGCGTGCGGGCCGGTGTGGTGAGCCGCAGCGGGCCGCGGAGCGTCACGTCGGCCGGCGGTAGGGGCGCCTGGTTCACCGTGAACCCCTTGCCGCGCCGCCACAGGGCGGGGTGGGTCAGCCGCACGGTATCGGGGAGCAACGCGCGGCGGGCCGGCAGGCCGAGCAGCCGCAGCGCCGACGTGTGGCTGATCGCGGCCTCCGGTCGCCCCAGGTCGAGGAGGACGGCGGTGCAGTCGATCGCGTGCTGTCGCCCCGCCGCCCGCGCGGACGCGACCTCGTCGGTGAGGCCGTAGACGCCCCGGCGTACGCGCGTCCACGTTCCCGCGGCGCACAGGTGTCGGATCTCCCCGTGCTCGTAGCCGACGCGGCGCGCGTCGAGTGCGGTGAACAGACCGAGCTGCCGGTCGGCCGCAGCGCGCAGGAGCGGGTGCACGCCGGAGAGTCTGGCGTTGGCTGGGTGCGGCGCGGGCGGGGTTGTGGACAACCTCGGGAGTTCGGGCTCGCGGTAGGCGCTCGCCCGCGCGGTCCGGTCTCCGGCCACGACGTCGACCGCGCGGGTGGCTGCGACACGGCGAGGGTGAGGTCGCGCGGCGCGGCCATGCCGGCTCGGGTGCGTCATCGGTCCTCCCCCGGGAACACGGCTCGCCGCCCTGCCGTTAGGGTGGGCAGGAAAGTTGAGCGGACCTCGCGCAATGCGGGTCGGGCTCGACTCCCCACACGGACCAGCACCACCCCAGTACACGGAAGAGAGGCCATCCCATGGCTCGAGCTGTCGGTATCGACCTCGGCACCACGAACTCCGTCGTCACCGTCCTCGAGGGCGGTGAGCCCACGGTCATCGCCAACTCCGAGGGTTCGCGCACCACCCCGTCGGTCGTCGCCTTCGCCAAGAACGGCGAGGTCCTCGTCGGCCAGTCGGCGAAGAACCAGGCCGTCACGAACGTCGACCGCACGATCCGCTCGGTCAAGCGCCACATGGGCACGACGTGGACCACCGACGAGATCGACGGCAAGAAGTACACCGCGCAGGAGATCAGCGCCCGCACGCTGCAGAAGCTGAAGCGGGACGCCGAGACCTACCTGGGCGAGCCCGTCACCGACGCCGTCATCACCGTCCCGGCCTACTTCGAGGACGCGCAGCGCCAGGCCACCAAGGAGGCCGGTGAGATCGCCGGCCTCAACGTCCTGCGCATCGTCAACGAGCCCACCGCGGCCGCGCTGGCCTACGGCCTGGACAAGGGCGAGACCGAGCAGACGATCCTCGTCTTCGACCTCGGTGGTGGCACCTTCGACGTCTCCCTCCTCGAGATCGGGGACGGCGTCATCGAGGTCAAGGCCACCGCCGGTGACAACCACCTCGGCGGTGACGACTGGGACCAGAAGGTCATGGACCACCTGGTGAAGACGTTCAACGCGTCCAACGGCATCGACCTGTCCAAGGACAAGCTGGCCATGCAGCGCCTCCGCGAGGCCGCCGAGAAGGCCAAGATCGAGCTGTCCGGCGCGCAGTCGACCAACATCAACCTGCCCTACATCACCGCCGGCGCCGAGGGCCCGCTGCACCTCGACGTCACCATCACCCGCGCCGAGTTCCAGCGGATGACCCAGGACCTGCTCGACCGGGCCCGGGCGCCGTTCAACCAGGCGATCCGCGACGCCGGCATCTCCGTCGGCCAGATCGACCACGTCGTCCTCGTGGGTGGCTCCACCCGCATGCCCGCCGTGTCCGACCTGGTCCGCGAGCTCACCGGCGGCAAGGAGCCCAACAAGGGCGTCAACCCCGACGAGGTCGTCGCCATCGGTGCCGCGCTGCAGGCCGGTGTCCTCCGCGGCGAGGTCAAGGACGTCCTGCTCCTCGACGTCACCCCGCTGTCCCTGGGCATCGAGACCAAGGGCGGGATCATGACCAAGCTCATCGAGCGCAACACCACGATCCCGACCAAGCGCTCCGAGATCTTCACGACGGCCGACGACAACCAGCCCTCGGTGCAGATCCAGGTGTTCCAGGGCGAGCGCGAGATGGCGATGTACAACAAGAAGCTCGGCATGTTCGAGCTGACCGGTCTGCCCCCGGCGCCCCGCGGCGTCCCGCAGATCGAGGTCGCCTTCGACATCGACGCCAACGGCATCGTGCACGTGTCGGCCAAGGACCTCGGGACCGGCAAGGAGCAGCGGATGACCATCACCGGTGGCTCGGCGCTCCCGAAGGACGACATCGAGCGGATGATGAAGGACGCCGAGGCGCACGCCGAGGAGGACAAGAAGCGCCGCGACGAGGCCGAGACCCGCAACCTCGCCGAGTCGCTGCAGTACCAGACCGAGAAGTTCCTGGCCGAGAACGGCGACAAGATCCCCGCCGAGAAGAAGGACGAGCTCGGCGAGGCCCTCACCGAGCTGCGCAGCGCGCTGGGCGGCTCGGACATCGAGGCGATCAAGACCGCGCAGGAGAAGGTCGCGCGGGTCTCCCAGGAGGTCGGCGGCGCCCTCTACGCCCAGGCGGGCGAGGCCGGTGAGGCCGGCGCCGCCGGTGCGCCCGGTGCCGAGGCGGGGGCCGCAGCCGGCGCCCCGGCCGGTGACGACGACGTCGTCGACGCCGAGATCGTCGACGAGGACGACGACCGCCGATGAGCAGCGGGGAAGAGCAGCCGCGGGTCGTCATCCGCGACAAGCGGCGCATCGACCCGATCAGTGGTGAGGTGCGGGTACCGGCCGGCGAGCAGCCGGCCGGTACCCCGCCCGGCCCGACCGTCGCAGGGGAGCAGATGAGCGAGCACGAGATGCCCGTGGACGACCAGCCGCAGCAGGCCGCACCGGCCGGAGCCGGGGGCGGGGACGACCTGTCCGCGCAGCTGGCCGAGCGGACCGAGGACCTGCAGCGGGTCACCGCGGAGTACGCCAACTACCGGCGCCGGGTCGACCGCGACCGGACCCTCGTCGTCGACCAGGCGGCCGAGCGGTTCGCCACCGGTCTGTTCCCGATCGTCGACGACATCGAGCGGGCGCGGGACCACGGCGACCTCACCGGCGCGTTCAAGCTGGTGGCCGACCGCATCCTGGGCCTGCTGGACGGCCTCGGGGTCGAGGCTTTCGGAGCGGCCGGTGACCCCTTCGATCCGTCGCTGCACGAGGCGGTCATGCACGACACGTCCGCCGACGTGGCGGTGCCCACCGCGACGACGGTCCTGCGGCAGGGCTTCCGCCGTGGCGACCGGGTGCTGCGGACGGCGATGGTCGCGGTGACCGAGCCGGAGAACCCGGCACCCGCCGGCGACGGCGCCGCGCCGGCCGACCCGGGCGCCGCGGCGTCCGACTGACCAGCAGGGAGGGGGACACCCGATGAGCACACGGGACTTCATCGAGAAGGACTACTACGGCGCACTGGGCGTCCCCCAGGGCGCCGACGCCGCCGAGATCAAGAAGGCCTACCGCAAGCTGGCCCAGGAGCTGCACCCGGACAAGAACCCCGGCAACGCCGAGGCGGAGTCCCGGTTCAAGGAGGTCTCCGAGGCCTACGACGTGCTCTCCGACCCCAAGCGGCGCGGCGAGTACGACGAGGCCCGGCGGCTGTTCGGGGCCGGTGGCGCCGGCGCCCGCGCCGGCTTCCCCGGTGGGGGCGGCTTCCCGGGCGGGGGCGGCTTCCCCGGTGGCGGTCAGACCTTCGACTTCGGCGACCTGTTCGACGCCGGGACCGCCGGAGGCCCCGGGGCTGCGGGCGGCCGCGGCCCCGGTGGTCTCGGTGATCTGCTCGGCGGCCTCTTCGGGGGTGCCGGGGGAGGCGCGCGGGCGCGCAGCCAGGCGGCGTCGGGCCCGGCACGGGGTCAGGACGTCGAGACCGAGGCGACCCTCTCCTTCGAGGAGGCCGTCCTCGGCGTCACCGTGCCGCTGCGCATGCAGAGCCCGGGCAGCTGCCCGACGTGCGCGGGCAGCGGCGCCAAGCCGGGGACCAGCCCGCACACCTGCCCGGTGTGCTCGGGCGCCGGCGTCACCAGCCGCAGCCAGGGTGCGTTCGCGTTCTCCGAGCCCTGCCGCAGCTGCCGCGGCACGGGCTCGGTCGTCGACGACCCCTGCCCGACGTGCTCGGGCAGCGGGATCACCAGCCAGACCCGGACGATCACCGTCCGCATGCCGGCCGGGGTCAAGGACGGCCAGCGCATCAGGTTGGCCGGCAAGGGCGCCCCGGGCCGGCGCGGGGGACCGGCCGGTGACCTGTTCGTCGTCGTCCACGTCTCCGAGCACGCGTTGTTCGGGCGCAAGGACGACGACCTGACGCTCACCGTGCCGATCACCTTCGCCGAGGCGGCGCTGGGGACGACGCTGACCGTGCCCACGCTCGACGGCACGGTGTCGCTCAAGGTGCCCGCCGGCACCGCCAGCGGCCGCACGCTGCGGGTCCGCGGCCGGGGCGTCCCCGCGAAGGGGCGCACCGGCGACCTGCTGGTCACCCTGGACGTCGCGGTGCCCGTCCGGCTCACCCCCGCCGAGCGGAAGCTCATCGAGGAGCTGGCCGAGGAGATGGACGAGGACCCGCGTCCGCAGATCACCGCGGCCCTGCAGGCGGGAGGCGACCGGTGACCGGCCCGGCCGACCCGGCGCGGGGAGCCGCGCGGTCGGTCGCCGAGGACGCGCCGGTGTTCGTGATCTCGGTGGCGGCCGAGCTGGCCGGCATGCACGCCCAGACGCTGCGCCAGTACGACCGCCTCGGGCTGGTCAGCCCCGGGCGCACCCCCGGCGGTGGCCGCCGGTACAGCCCGCGCGACGTGGCCCTGCTCCGCGAGGTCCAGCGGCTCTCGCAGGAGGACGGCGTCAACCTCGCCGGGATCAAGCGGATCATCGAACTCGAGTCGCAGGTCGAGGCGCTGCAGGCGCGGGTGCACGAGCTGCTCGCCGAGCTCGAGCACAGCGAGCACCGCCGGATCGCCGCCGAGGCCGCGGTCCCGGTGGGCTACCGCGCCGACCTCGTGCCGCAGCGCAGGCCGGGCAACGCGCTGGTCGTGTGGCGCCCGAGGAGCGGTCGGTGAGCGAGCTGGACCCGCACGCCGCCTTCGTCGAGCTGGAGCGGGAGATCGGCCTGCTGCTGCGGCGCTCCCGGGCGATCTCGTCCCGGCTGGCCGGTCAGCTGCACCCCGACCTCGACGGCGCAGCCTTCGGCCTGCTCGCCCTGCTGCAGGACGCCGGTCCGCTCCGGGCCAGCGATCTGGTCGCCCGGCTGGGCCTGGACAAGAGCACGGTGAGCCGGCAGGTGGCCAGCCTCGTGGGGCTCGGCCTGGTCGACCGCAGCGCCGATCCCGACGACGGGCGGGCGCAGGTGCTGACGCCGTCGGCCGAGGGGGCCGCCCGGCTCGCGCACATCCGTGACGCCCGCCGCGAGCGATGGGAGGCCGATCTCGGCGACTGGCCGGCCGAGGACGTCGCCACCCTGGCCGAGCTGCTGCACCGACTCAACCGGATCGGCGACGCGCGCGCCGCCCGTGAGGCGGGCGAGGAGTAGCCCTCCGGGGTGCCGGGAATCGCCCGGACGGATCGTTCGTTGCAGACCACAACCAAATGCATTATGGTTGCACTCTGCACACGTCTCGATCGTCAGGAACTTCCTCATGTCCATCAGTCCCGACACGCGGGACCGGCTGACCGCGAGCATCGCCCAGCTCATCCGGACGGGCCGCCACGTCAGCACGCGCGCGGCCACCCAGCTCTACGGCGAGCTCCCGTCCTACGGATGGACGCTGCTGCTGCCCCTGGAGGAGGACGGCGACCAGCGCTGCAGCGCGCTCGCCACCCGCGCCGACGTCGACGTGTCCGTGGCCAGCCGGCAGCTCGCCGTCCTCGAGCGGTCGGGCTACGTGGAGCGCCATCCCGACCCCCGCGACGGGCGGGCGGCCCTGTTCCGGCTCACGCCGCAGGGTGCCGACGCCCTCGCCGCGACGCGCGCCATGCGCGCCGACTGGACCCTCGCCGCGCTGTCGGGCTGGAGCGAGCACGACGCGCGCCGGCTCACCGATCTGCTCGACCGCCTGCGGGCCGACATCGAGGTGGCCGTCCCGGCGCCCCCGAGCGCCCGCCGGGAACCGCAGGGAGTCGCCCGATGACCCGGGCCCGCGCCGTCCCGCCCACCACGCACGAACGCCCCTCCCAGCAGTCCAGGAGACCCGTGACCAGCACCGTCGACCGGCCGGCCCTCGAGGCCCCCGTCGAGCAGCAGGGCCGCATGACGCACCGGCAGATCCTCTCGGCGCTGTCCGGGATGATGCTCGCGATGTTCGTGGCGTTCCTGTCGGGGACGATCGTCTCCAACGCGCTGCCCACGATCATCACCGAGCTGCGGGGCTCGCAGGGGCAGTACACCTGGATCGTCACGGCCACCCTGCTGGCCTCGACCGCCTCCACCCCCATCTGGGGCAAGCTCTCGGACCTGTTCAGCAAGAAGCTGCTGCTCCAGCTGGCCATCGTGGTGTTCATCGTCGGGTCGATGCTCGCCGGCGTCTCGCAGTCGGTGGAGACGCTGATCGCCTGGCGGGTGCTGCAGGGCCTGGGCCTGGGCGGCCTGCAGGCGCTCGTGCAGATCGCGATGGCCGCGATGATCAGCCCGCGGGAGCGCGGCCGGTACTCCGGCCTGCTCGGCAGCGTCATGGCCGTGGCCACCGTCGGCGGCCCGCTCATCGGCGGCCTGCTCGTCGACACCAGCTGGCTGGGCTGGCGCTGGTGCTTCTTCGTCGTGGTCCCCTTCGCGCTGGCGGCCCTGGTGCTGCTCCAGCGGACCCTGCACCTGCCGGTGACCAAGCGGACGGTGCACATCGACTACCTGGGGGCGGCCTTCCTCACCGCCGGGGTCTCCACGCTGCTCATCTGGGTCACCCTCGCCGGCAACAGCTTCGACTGGGTGTCGGTCGAGACAGCGTGCTACGTCGGCGGCGGGGTGCTGGCGGTCGTGGCCTTCCTGATCACCGAGACGCGGGCCAAGGAGCCGATCGTCCCGCTGCGGCTGTTCCGCGACCGGACGACGACGCTGTCCATCGCCGCCAGCGCGGCGATCGGCGTCGCGATGTTCGGGTCGACGGTCTTCCTCGGCCAGTACCTGCAGATCTCGCGCGGCTACTCGCCGACCGCGGCCGGTCTGCTCACCGTGCCGATGGTCGGCGGGATCCTGCTCTCCTCCACGGGCTCCGGGCTCCTGATCACCCGGACCGGCCGCTGGAAGCGCTTCCTCGTCGCGGGATCGCTGCTGGTCGTCCTCGGGTTCACCCTGCTCTCCACCCTCGACCACGACACGAACATCGTGGCGATGTGCAGCTTCCTGTTCGTCCTCGGCGTCGGCATCGGGGCGACGATGCAGAACCTGGTCCTCGCGGTGCAGAACACCGTGGCCGCGAAGGACCTGGGCGCGGCCAGCTCGGCGGTGGCCTTCTTCCGCAGCCTCGGCGGCACGGTCGGCGTCTCGGTGCTCGGCGCGGTGCTGTCCTCGCGCGTCGGGGGGCTCATCAGCGACGGTCTGCGGGGTGTTCCCGGCGCGGCGGAGGCCGCGGGGAGCGGGGACGTCGGTCTCGCGGACCTGGCGGACGCCCCGGGCCCGATCCAGACGCTGATCCGGACGTCCTACGGCGACGCGACGGGCCGGATCTTCCTGGTGTCGGCCGTGGTCGCGGTGATCGCGGTGGTGGCCATCCTGCTGATCCGCGAGATCGCCCTCGGGACGGAGAGCGGCGAGGAGCGGCTGCAGCGCGAGGCGGCCGACGACCGGGCCTAGGGACGACGGCGGCCCGCACCCCGGAGGATGCGGGCCGCGCGGCCCCCTCGCGGCAGGAGGGGTCCGCCATCAGTCGAGCGAGGCGTCCAGGGTGATCTCGGTGCCGGTGAGCGCCTTGCTGACCGGGCAGCCGACCTTTGCCGCCTGGGCGGCGGTCTGGAAGCCGTCGGCGTCGAGGCCGTCGACCTCGCCGCGGACGGTCAGGGCGATGCCGGTGATCGCCGGGGCGCCGTCCTGCTGGCCCAGCGTGACCTCCGCGGTGACCTCGAGCGCCGTGGGCGTCCCGCCGGCCTTGCCGATCTCGCTGGACAGCGCCATGGCGAAGCACGACGAGTGGGCGGCCGCGATGAGCTCCTCCGGGCTGGTGGTGCCCCCGGCCTCGTCGGCGACCCGCTTCGGGAACGAGACCTCGTAGGTGCCGACCTTGGAGCTGGAGAGCTCGACCTGGCCGGACCCCTCCTGCAGGGTGCCGTTCCAGGCGGTGCGTGCGGTGCGAGTGGGCATGTTCCTTCTTCCGTGCCGGGCGCCGCCCGCTCCTGGACGGCGCGTCGACGCAGCCCCTACCCGGGAAGGGACGGGCTCAACGCACTCAGCAGAGGGCCTCTCCGCTGTTCACCCGCTCGATGACCACCTGCAGTCGCGCCTTGAGCTCGGCGAACTCGCCGTTGTCGAAGCCGATGGCGCCGATCATCTCCTCGGAGATGGCGTAGGCCTTGTCCTGCAGCGCGCGGCCGGCATCGGTGAGCGCGATGGCCACGGAGCGCTCGTCCTCGACACGGCGGTGCCGGGTGACCAGGCCGGCGGCGGTGAGCCGCTTGAGCAGCGGCGACAGCGTGCCGCTGTCCAGGGCCAGCCGCGAGCCCAGCTGCCCCACGGTCTGGTGGTCCTCTTCCCAGAGCAGCATCATGACCAGGTACTGCGGATAGGTCAGGCCGATGGCCTCGAGCATGGGGCGGTACCGAGCGGTCACGGCCCGCGAGGCCGCGTACAGCGCGAAGCACAGCTGGTCGTCGAGCGTGACGCTCGGCTTCGGCAGTGCGGTCATGGGGGCGAGTCTAGGGCGCTCGGCCGGGGAAGCCAGTGGTGGCGCGGTATCCGTCCCCGGACGAGCGGCCGGCGGTGCGGCGGCTGGACCACATGAGGTTGAGCGGAACAGACTCAACTTGTCGCTCGTTCTACCCGGCGAACCGCGGAGCCGCCGGTCCGGTGGCCCCGTGCACGACCAGACGAGAGGGAGTACGCCCCGACCATGGAGAGCAAGCTGACCACCCGTTCGCAGGAGGCCATCGCCGCCGCCCAGCGGCTCGCGGTCGCCCGTGGCCAGGCCGCCCTGGAGCCGCTGCACCTGCTGGCGGCGCTGCTCGAGCAGGACGACGGCATCGCCGCCCCGCTGCTGAAGGCCGTCGGAGCCGATGCCGCGGACGTGCGCGCCAAGGCCGAGGCGGCCGTGCGCCGGCTGCCCAGCGTCACCGGGGCGACCGTGCCCGCCCCTTCGCCCACGCGCGAGTTCCTCCGCGTCATGAACGACGCCGGCGAGCAGGCGAGCGCGCTCGGCGACGAGTACATCTCCACCGAGCACCTGCTGGTGGGGCTGGCCGGATCCGGCGGCGAGGCGGGTTCGGTGCTGAGCGGTGCCGGGGCCACGCGGGACGCCCTGCTCGCGGCGTTCCGCACCGTGCGCGGCACCCGCAAGGTCACCACGCCCGATCCCGAGGGGACCTTCCAGGCCCTCGAGAAGTACGCCGTCGACCTCACCGAGCGCGCCCGCGAGGGCAAGATCGACCCGGTCATCGGCCGGGACACCGAGATCCGCCGCGTGGTGCAGGTGCTGTCGCGGCGCACCAAGAACAACCCGGTGCTCATCGGCGAGCCCGGCGTCGGCAAGACGGCGATCGTCGAGGGCCTGGCGCAGCGCATGGTGGCCGGCGACGTGCCCGAGAGCCTCAAGGGCAAGCGGCTGATGGCCCTGGACCTCGGGGCCATGGTGGCCGGCGCCAAGTACCGCGGCGAGTTCGAGGAGCGGCTGAAGGCGGTGCTCCAGGAGATCACCGACGCCGAGGGGCAGGTCGTCACCTTCATCGACGAGCTGCACACCATCGTCGGGGCGGGCGCGACCGGTGAGTCCGCCATGGACGCCGGCAACATGATCAAGCCCATGCTCGCCCGCGGTGAGCTGCGGATGGTCGGCGCCACGACCCTGGACGAGTACCGCGAGCACATCGAGAAGGACCCGGCTCTCGAGCGCCGCTTCCAGCAGGTCTTCGTCGGCGAGCCCAGCGTCGAGGACACCATCGGCATCCTCCGCGGGCTCAAGGAGCGCTACGAGGTGCACCACGGTGTCCGCATCACCGACACCGCCGTCGTCGCCGCCGCGACCTTGTCGGACCGGTACGTCACGGCGCGGTTCCTGCCGGACAAGGCGATCGACCTGGTCGACGAGGCGGCCAGCCGGCTGCGCATGGAGATCGACAGCCGGCCCGTCGAGGTCGACGAGGTCGAGCGCGCCGTGCGCCGCCTGGAGATCGAGGAGATGGCGCTGTCCAAGGAGGACGACCCGTCCTCGATCGAGCGGCTGGCGGCGCTGCGCGCCGACCTGGCCGACCGGCGCCAGGAGCTGGCCGAGCTGACCGCGCGGTGGCAGCAGGACAAGAGCGCGATCGGCCGCATCCAGGCGATCAAGGAGGAGCTGGAGCGCCTGCGGCTCGAGGCCGAGCGCGCCGAGCGCGACGGCGACCTCGCGCACGTCGCGGAGCTGCGCTACGGGCGGCTCCCGCAGCTGGAGAAGTCGCTGAGCGAGGCCGAGACCTCCGTCGAGACCGGCGACTCCATGCTCAAGGAGGAGGTCGGCCCCGACGACATCGCCGAGGTCGTCCAGGCCTGGACCGGCATCCCCGCCGGCCGGCTGCTGGAGGGCGAGACGCAGAAGCTCCTGCGCATGGAGGACGAGCTGGGCAGGCGGGTGGTCGGGCAGCCGGACGCCGTCCGCGCCGTCGCCGACGCCGTCCGCCGGGCACGGGCGGGTGTCGCCGACCCCGACCGGCCCACCGGCTCCTTCCTGTTCCTCGGGCCCACCGGTGTCGGCAAGACCGAGCTGGCCAAGGCGCTGGCGGAGTTCCTGTTCGACGACGAGCGGGCGATGGTCCGCGTGGACATGAGCGAGTACTCCGAGAAGCACTCGGTCGCGCGGCTGGTCGGGGCGCCCCCCGGGTACGTCGGCTACGAGGCCGGCGGCCAGCTGACCGAGGCCGTCCGGCGTCGCCCCTACACCGTGGTGCTGCTCGACGAGGTGGAGAAGGCCCACCCCGACGTCTTCGACGTGCTGCTGCAGGTGCTCGACGACGGCCGGCTCACCGACGGACAGGGGCGCACGGTCGACTTCCGGAACACGCTGCTGATCCTGACGTCGAACCTGGGCTCGCAGATCATCGCCGACCAGTCGGTGCCCGAGGACAGTCGCCGCACGGCGGTGCAGGAGGTCGTGCGCTCGCACTTCAAGCCCGAGTTCCTCAACCGGCTCGACGACGTCGTGATCTTCCGGGCCCTGGGCACCGAGGAGCTGGCCGGCATCGTCGACATCCAGGTGGGTGTCCTCGCCCGGCGGCTGGCCTCCCGGCGGCTCGCGCTGCGGGTCACCGATGCGGCGAAGGAGTGGCTGGCGCTCAACGGGTTCGACCCGGTCTACGGCGCCCGGCCGCTGCGCCGGCTGGTGCAGTCCGCCATCGGCGACCAGCTCGCCCGGGCCCTGCTGTCCGGCGAGATCCGGGACGGCGACGAGGTCGTCGTGGACTGGCCGGCCGACGTCGCAGAGGGCGACGCCGGGCTGAGCGTCGCCCGGGCCTGAGGCGCGCACGGCTGGACGCGTCGGCCATGATCGGGAGGCACACCGAGGCGGGGAGGCAGCAGACATGACGTCGGACCAAGGTGGCGCGCAGGGCGAGCCCACGGGGCGGCCCGGGGGCGGCTCCGACCCGGCCGCGCCGCAGGGCTGGAACGCTCCGCCGGAGCCTCCGCAGCAGGGCTGGGGCGCCCCGCCTCCCCCGCAGGGCTGGAACGCCCCGCCGCCGCAGGGGTGGGAGGCGCCGCCGCCTCCGCAGGGCTGGCAGCAGCCGGGGCAGCAGTGGTCCGGCTACGGCGCGCCCTACGCACCGCCGCCCCCGCCCGGCTCGGCCGAGCAGCCGCTGACGGTGCGGGCCGGCATCGGCGCGTTCGTCGTCAACTTCGTGCTGGGGCTGGTGGGCTCGCTGGTGGCCTTCGGCGACATCGACGACCTCGTCCGGGAGGCCTCGCGCACCACCACCGATCCCGACATCACCGACGAGGTCCTGCGCACCGCCATCCTGGTCGGTGCCGTCATCGGGCTGGTGCTGGTCGTGCTGCACGCGCTGTTCATCTGGTGGGCCTGGCGCGGTCGCAACTGGGCGCGGATCACGCTGTGGGTGCTCGGCGGCCTCGCCGTCCTCGCCGGCTTGGGCACGCTGGGGGGCGACACCGGCGGCACCGACTTCCTCGCCGCGCTGAGCGTGTTCCAGCTGCTGGCGCTGATCGCGGGCATCGTGCTGCTGGCGCTGAAGCCCAGCAACGACTGGTACCGCTACATGACCTGGGCGCGCGCCACGGGCCAGGGCCGCTGATCAGGCGGGCGCCTCGGTGCCCGGCAGCCAGGCGCGGGTCGTGCCGGCCATCAGGCTGGTCACACCCGCGACCGACAGCACCAGGAGCAGCAGCGAGGCCACGGTGACGCCACCGGCCGCCAGCACGCTGACGATGGTCAGCAGACCGAGCAGACCGGTCGCGACGATGGCGGCCCACCGCGCCCAGGCCTGCCGGCGCACGAGGAACACGGCGGCCGCCACCAGCACCAGCCCCAGCACGAGGTAGGGCACCAGCGACAGCAGCACGAACTGCTCGGCCTCGTCGCGGGAGACGTCGTCGGTCTCCTCGACGATGCGGTCCACGGCGACGTCGAAGCCGACCCAGAGCAGCACGGCGTTGGACAGCAGCAGGAGCGCCAGCACCGCCATCACCCCGACGGCGACCCGGACGGAGGTCGGCATGGCCGGGCGGGAGGACGGCGGGAGGGACGCGTCGGTCGGCACCCCCTCAGCCTGACAGTTCCGGCGGACGCGGACGTGCAGGTCCCCCCGGTCGCGGCCTGGACGATCATCGCGGGATGAATCCCGATCGGCCCGGATCCCGAAGACAGGGCGTGACGACGTCGCTGCGCGCCCCGGACCCCGTCGCCCCGGCCGAGCCCGCTCGGGGACGGCGCGGTCTCGCCGCGCTGGCCGGGCTCCTCGCCGCGGCCGTCGCCCTGGGCGTCGGCGAGCTGGTCGCCGGCTTCGTCGGGCCGGCGTCCTCGCCGGTGATCGCCGTCGGGGACGCCGTCATCGCGCTGGTGCCCGAGTCGGTGAAGGCCTTCGCCATCCGGACCTTCGGCGAGGACGACAAGGTCGCCCTCGTCGTCGGCACCCTGGTCGTCATCGCCCTGTACGCGCTGCTCGTCGGCGCCCTCGGGCTGCGGGACCGGCGGCTCGCCGTCCTCGGCGTCGCGGTCTTCGGAGCCGTCGGCGTCCTGGCCGCCCTCACGCGGCCCGCGGGCGACCCGGCCGACGCCCTGCCCTCCCTGGCCGGCACGGCCGCCGGGATCGCCGCGCTGCTGGCGCTGCTCGCCCCGCTGTCGGCGACCGGCGCCGCGTGCCCGGCGCGGGTCGCGGAACCGGCTGCGGCGGCGGACCGGCCGGAGGACCGGGAGCTCCTCGGCCGGGTGCGAGGCGTCCTCGCCTCCGGGGACCGGAACGGCGTCGGGCTGGACCGCCGCCGCTTCTTCCTCACCGGTGCCGCGGCCGTCGGCGTCGCCGCCGTCACCGGGGGCGGCGGCCGGCTGCTCCAGCGCAGCACCGAGGTCACGTCGCTGCGCGCCGGCGTCCGGCTGCCGACGCCGTCGTCCCCGGCCGCCCCGCTCCCCGCCGGCGCGGACCTCTCCACCGGGATCGACGGCCTCACCCCGCTGGTCACCCGCAACGGCGAGTTCTACCGGATCGACACCGCGCTGATCGCCCCGCGCATCCGCCCGGCGGACTACCGGCTGGAGCTGACCGGGATGTTCGACACCCCGCGGAGCTACACGCTCGACGACCTCCTCGACCGCTCCGACGTCATCGAGCGGGACATCACGCTCACCTGCGTCTCCAACGAGGTCGGGGGAGTGCTCGCGGGCAGCGCGCGGTGGATCGGCGTTCCGCTCGCCGCCCTGCTGCGGGAGAACGGGATCCGCCCCGGCAGCGACCAGCTGCTGTGCCGGTCCCAGGACGGGATGACGATCGGCGCCCCGACCCGCAGCGCCCTCGAGGTCGAGGACGCGATGCTGGCCTTCGGGATGAACGGCGAGCCGCTCCCGGTCGTGCACGGCTTCCCGGTGCGGATGATCATCCCCGGCCTCTACGGCTACGTCTCGGCCTGCAAGTGGCTGACCAGCATCGAGGCGACCACCCTCGACGCCGTCGACGCCTACTGGATCGAGCGCGACTGGGCCGTCGACGGGCCCATCCGCATCGCCTCGCGCATCGACACCCCCGACATGCTCCGGGAGTTCCCGGCCGGACGCCGCGCCATCGCCGGCGTCGCCTGGGCGCAGACCCGCGGCATCGCCCGGGTGGAGGTCCGCGTGGACGACGAGGACTGGGTGGAGGCCCAGCTGTCCCCGGAGGTGGACGCCGACGTGTGGCGCCAGTGGGTGCTGCCCTACGACTTCTCGCCCGGCCGGCACGTGCTCACGGTGCGCGCCACCTCTGCCGACGGCGAGGTGCAGACCGAGGAGCGCGCCGCGCCCTTCCCGGCGGGCGCCACCGGCTGGCACTCGGTCGAGGTCATCGCCGGCTGAGCCCCTTAGGGTCGGCCCCATGCAGACTCCCGCTGCCCATCCCGACCGTGACCGCCTGCTCGAGCTGATCGTCGACCTCGCGGTCGTGCACGGGAAGGTGACGCTCTCCTCGGGGCGGGAGGCGGACTGGTACATCGACATGCGCCGGCTCACGCTGCACCACGAGGGCGCCCCGCTGGTGGGCCGGGTGATGCGCCAGCTCACCGGCGACCTGCGCTACGACGCGGTCGGCGGGCTCACCCTGGGCGCGGACCCGGTGGCGACGGCGATGCTGCACGCCGCCTCCGCCGGCGAGGGCTTCCTCGACGCCTGCGTCGTCCGCAAGGAGGGCAAGGCGCACGGCCTGCAGCGCCGGATCGAGGGCCCCGACGTCGCCGGCCGGTCGGTGCTCGTGGTCGAGGACGTCTCGACCACCGGCGGCAGCCCCCTCACCGCGGCCGAGGCGCTGCAGGAGGCCGGGGCGGAGGTCATCGGCGTCGCGGTGATCGTCGACCGCGGGGCCCGCGCCGCCGTCGAGGCGGCCGGGTTCGAGTACCGGGCCGCCTACGAGCTCTCCGACCTCGGCCTCGCCTGAACCCCCGCGACCTGGTCCTCGGGGGAGCGGCACCACCGCGTCGTGACGGCGGGCGGGCCGCTCAGGCGAGGTCGATGACGATGCCGGTCAGGTCGTGCAGCACGCTGGTCAGCCCGGCGTCCAGGGCCTCGCGCACCCGGTCCGGCGTGACCGCTGCCGGGTCGACGTCCCCGGGCGCGGCCAGGCCGGTGCCCCGGGACCTCGCCCCCGGCCAGACGACGGACGTGACGTTCGCCGTCGGCTCGGGCAGTTGCGCCCCGACGATCAGGAACTGCTGGTCCAGGTGCTGTGCGGTCAGCAGCGCGAAGACGTCGACCACCCCGTCGCCGGCCCCGAGCACGAGGTTCGCGTCCGTGGTCACCGCCTCCTCGATGCGGGCCTGGACGTCGTCGTCGTCGGCGGCGGCGGGCAGCGCGGTGAGCACGACGTCCTCACGGTCCGCCCAGGCCTGCACGCCGCTGACGACCGTGGCCGTCGCGTCGTCGGCACCGGCGGAGACCAGCGTCACGCGGTAGCCGGCCGGCACGTCGGTGCCGTTCCACGAGCCCGGCTCCGGCGTGATGGTCGCCGCCGGGGAGGGGTCGGTGTTGCCGCCGAGGAATCTCTCGTCCAGGCCGGGGGCGGCGCTGGGCGCCGGGCCCCCCGTGCAGCCGGCCAGGGGTACGCCCACCGCGAGCGCGGCGAGCACGGCCGACGACCGGCGGAACCGGCGGCGCACGGTCCGGCGGGCGGGGCGGGCGGTCGTCGTGCGGGGCAAGGGTCCTCCGGGGCCGGGTGGGGACGACGCCGTGCGTGCCTGGCGGCGTCCGAGCGCCCGCCGACGCTCTCAGCGGTTCGGAGCAGTCCCGTGACCGGCCGACACCGCACAGGTGAACGCGAGGCGTCGAACCGGCGGGAGGCAGGTCCTGTTCGCCTCCGCGTCACCCGGTGGTCGGTGCGCGTGCACGGGCGCTCGACAGCGTGCCGGGGTCCCTGAAGGAGGAACATTGCCCATCCGTCTGTCCGCCGCCCGCCTCCGCCCGAGGGGCGGGCGGCTGCTCGTCCTCGCAGGCCTCGCGACGGTGGCCGCCGTCACCGCCCTCCCAGCCGGCTCCGCCGCCGCGCACGGATTCACCTCGACGGCCTACGCGACCGTGTCCGCGCCCACCGAGGACAGCGTGCGCACCGAGCTGGACCTCGAGTACGACCTGCTGGTGGTCTCGGCAGCGGAGAACCAGGAGGACGACGACTTCTTCGAGGAGGGGATGGCGCTCTTCGAGACCGGTGACGAGGCGACCGCGCTGGAGCACCACCCCGACACCGTGCTGGGCTACGTCGCCGACCGGTTCACCGTCTCCACGGCCGGCGGGCGCTGCTCGTCCGCGTTGGGCGGTGACTTCGTAGTGCGCCAACGCGACGGCGTCCCCTACGCGCGGGTGCTCCTCGACCACGCATGTCCCGACCCCGACGCCGGGGAGTACGAGGTGCGCAGCTCCCTGTTCCCGGACGACGAGGGGTACGTGACCGGCACGACGACCGTCGTGACGTACGAGCTGGCCGGCCGCTCGGGCAGCGCCGCGCTGGAGGCCGGCAACCCGTCGTTCTCCACGGCCCAGCCGTGGCACGAGCGGATGGTGGAGTTCTTCGTCCTGGGCGCCGAGCACCTGCTCTTCGGGATCGACCACGTCCTCTTCCTGATCGCCCTGATCATCGGATCCCGCCGGCTGCGGCACATCGTGCTCGCCGCGACGTCGTTCACGCTGGCCCACTCGGTCACGTTCCTGCTCGCCGCGCTGGGGCTGGTGGACGTCCCTGCCGACGTCGTCGAGCCGGTGATCGCGCTGTCCATCGCGGTCGTCGCCGCCTGGTACCTGTGGGCGGCGTGGACCCGGCGGGGTGAACAGCCCGAGCGCGGGCCGGTGGCCGGCAGGCTGGGCCTCACCCGGGGCGAATGGCTCCGACTCGGCGTGGTGTTCGGCTTCGGTCTCGTGCACGGCCTCGGCTTCGCCGGCGCGCTGGGCATCGACGAGCCGTGGTCCTGGACCCTGCTGTGGTCGCTGCTGGTCTTCAACATCGGCATCGAGGTCGTGCAGCTGGCGATCATCGCCCTCGTCTTCCCGCTCCTCGCGCTGCTCCGTCGCCGCACCCCCCTGGTGGCCCTGGTGACGTCGGCGGCGATCGCTGCCGGAGTGACCGTGGTGGCTCTCGTGTGGTTCGTGCAGCGCCTCCCCGGCGTCGCCTGACCGGCGGTATTGGGCCACCGGCCCCCGAACGGCCGACGGTTGATCAGCTGCCGTTCATCGTGTACCGGAACGGTCCTTCACGGCGCGATTGCGCCCAGCAACCATTCCGGGAAGGCACAGGAAATCCGCATGCTCCAGCACAGCAAGAGGACCGCGGTCGCATCCGCGTTCCGACGTACACCCCGCCTCGCCGGGCCGGCCAGGCGACGGCAGCTGCGCCGTCGCCTGGTGGTGCCGGTCACCGCCGCCGCCGTGGCCGGTGCGGGCCTGCTCGCGGTTCCGGCCCTCGCCGCCCCGACGTCGCTCTCGCTGCTCAGCACCTCGGGCACCACCTGGAGCTACCTGGACGACGGCAACGACCCGGCAGCCGGGTCGGCCGATCGGCTGAGCTGGACCCAGGAGAGCTTCGACGACGGCGCCTGGAAGTCCGGCGTCGGCGCGTTCGGCGCCAAGAACGGCGCGAAGACCGGCATCACCGGGTACACCATCAACACCCTGCTGACCCAGTACTACCCGAACACGACCACGGACATCCCCACCTACTTCCTCCGGACGAGCTTCGAGCTGACCGGCGAGCAGCTGGAGGACGTGCAGCAGCTCACCGGCACCGCCGTCTACGACGACGCCGCCTCGATCTACGTCAACGGGCAGAAGGCCGCCGGGCTCTCCGACTCCAAGGCCACGGGAAACGTCTCGTACGCCGGCGACAACCTGGGCAACCCGGTGACGAAGACCTTCACCGTGCCGGCGGACCTGCTGAAGGAGGGCGAGAACACCGTCGCCGTGGCGCTGCACAACGGGCGCCCCGACAGCTCCGACGTGTTCTTCGACCTGACCACCTTGGAGGCGCAGCTCGGGGACGTGGCCGAGACCACCTACTCCGACATCGTGCTCGGCGTCGGTGGCGACCAGACCGAGCGCATGGTGACCTGGTACTCCTCGGCCGACACCTCCCAGGTCGTCCAGGTGGCGAAGGCCGCCGAGGTCCGGGACGGCGCCTTCCCGGCGTCGGCGACGACGGTGCCGGCCGCCGGCGGCCGGACGACCAGCGGCGAGGTGAACCGCGCAGCGACCCTCACCGGTCTGGCGGAGAGCACCTCCTACGTCTACCGCGTGGGATCCGAGGGCAACTGGTCGGAGACCTTCTCCTTCCGCACCCAGGACTTCGACGGCGACTTCGACTTCCTGTTCTTCGGTGACCCGCAGCTGGGTGCCTCGGGCAACCTGGCCAACGACGCCGCCGGCTGGGCCGACACCCTCGACGTCGCCACGGCCGCCTACCCCGACGCCGAACTGCTGTTCTCCTCGGGCGACCAGGTGAACACCGCGACCAGCGAGGCCGAGTACGAGGCGTTCCTGCAGCCCGATGCGCTGCGGGAGATCCCGTTCGTGGCGACCAACGGCAACCACGACGTCGGCTCCAAGGCCTACGAGCAGCACTTCGCCACCCCCAACAACGACCGCACCGCCGGTGCGGGCAGCACCACCGCCTCGGGGGGGAACTACTGGTTCATCCACAACGACGTGCTGTTCATGGACATCAACTCCAACAGCAGGGACCACGCCGCGCACATCGCGTGGATGAACCAGGTCGTCGCCGAGCACGGGGACGAGGCCACCTGGAAGGTGCTCGCGTTCCACCACTCGATCTACTCCTCCGGGCCGCACGCCGACGACAGCGACGTGATCCAGCGCCGGGCCGACCTCCCCACGGCGATCTCCGAGCTGGGCATCGACGTGGTGCTGCAGGGCCACGACCACACCTACGCGCGCAGCTACCTCCTCCGCAACGGTGAGCAGGCGGACCCGGCCGAGCAGGCGGGGGCCGACTCCGTCGTCGCCGGTCCGGGTGGCGTGCTGTACGTGACCGCCAACTCCGCCTCGGGTTCGAAGTACTACGCGCTGGAGAACAGCGGCGCTTCCTACCTGTCGGTCTACAACCAGGAGAAGGTGCGCAACTACACCGCGGTCGAGGTCACCGACGAGGCGATCAACATCAAGACGCTGCGCAGCCAGGCGTTCGGCACCAGCCAGATCAACAGCATCGTCGACGACGTCACGCTGACCCGCCAGGTCCAGCAGGTCGAGAACGGCGAGCAGATCGAGGTCACGGTGCCCGGCGGGGCGGGGCCCGGCGGGGCGCCCGGCGAGTTCGTCTGGAACATCGACGGCTCCAACGGCCTGGTCGACCTCGGCACCGCCGAGAAGGTCGGTGACCACTTCGGCGCCGAGGGGTCGATCAACCCGGTCCGCGTCACCGACACCCGCTCCTCGGGTGCCGGATGGTCCATCTCGGCCCAGGTCGGCGACTTCGTCGTGGGCAGCCGGTCCTTCTCCGGCAAGTACCTCGGGTGGACCCCCGAGGTGGTCGAGGACGGTGGCGGCGCCGTCGCCGGCACGCGGGTGGCCTCCGGCTTCGACAGCGGGGACGG
>Ga0210040_10003589_pt1 | contig 20874 bp, 13 predicted proteins | sample CryGeyCG12114_NA_FD_185462 | JGI IMG/M metagenome (GOLD analysis project Ga0210040, IMG submission 185462) | Groundwater microbial communities from aquifer - Crystal Geyser CG19_WC_8/21/14_NA (SPAdes) (version 2) | ecosystem: Environmental > Aquatic > Deep subsurface > Groundwater | place: USA... | reverse complement strand
AACCATTGGCTTGCGGCAATCAGGATCATTGGCTCCCCACATGCCTGCTTCATCACCATAAAAAAACATAGGTGAGCCTAAGTAAAGCATTTGAAAAGCTACTATCAATTTTTGCTTTTGTATTTGATCTGCTGTCGGCTTCCGTGCGTTATAATTTTTGTTGTTGCTCTTCTGGCTCCAATTAAAATACTTACCCCAATTACCAAACTTTAAGCCATCAGGGTTAGCAACAGCACTTGCAAGGCGGGTTGCATCGTGGCTGTTCAACAGGTTCTGCATATTAAGTGCAACACCTTCACCAAAAGCTTCCCGCAATTCTTTCAGGCGCGTATCAAATTGTGTAACGGTTGATGCCGTTGTCTCCTGCACAAAAAAATCGTGCATGATAAAAGCAAAGTTGTAATTCATGGTAGCATCAAACTCATCGCCACTTAAATAAGGCCTAGTCTGCTCAATTGGGTAAACCAACTCTGCAGTCATATAAGCTGTCGGATTAATAGTGCGTACCCATTTTCGCCAGTCTTTCCAAAAAGGATGTCCTACATCATAAGCTACGTCAAGCCGCCAGCCATCAATACCATTTGCCACACCTTTGTTCATTGGGTTCATCCAGCGTTTGGTGGCATTAAAGATGTACTGCTTTGGACCTGCTACTATACCTGTACTGTCTTCTTTTAATTCGGGAAGTGTTTTTACACCAAACCAACCATTATATTGAAACGATGTGCCTTTAGCACTATCGCGCCAGCTTGTTACTGAAAACCAGTCTTTATAAGGTGATGCCTGCTGATTTTTTTCAACATCCTGAAAGGCAAAATTCTTTACACCGAGGTGATTGAATACGCCATCAAAGATGATATGCATCTTGCGCTTGTGCACTTCCTCAATAAGCTTTAAGGCAAGTAAATCAGCTTTGGTCCATACCCATGACTCGGAATCTAATGGATTTTCATTTGCCATCATTTTTTTATCTCCTTCAGGGTCAGGACCGAACGTGGGGTCAACATGATGATAAGTCAATGCATCATACTTGTGAGATGAAGGTGACCAGAAAACAGGTGTCATGTAAATGGCATTGATACCAAGAGATTGTATGTAATCGAGTTTATTTATCACACCCTGTAAATCTCCACCATAGCGCCGGCGCTGAATATTGTAGTAAATATCTTTACCATTTTTTTGTTCATACGGTTGCAGTTGATACCAATCGCTTGTCCAGGGATGAATCTGGAAAGCGGATGTATCATCAAAAGGATAAGCGCCGTTTTGGTCAGTTACTTTAGGGTCGTTACTTGGGTCACCATTATTAAAGCGTTCGGGAAATATTTGATACCATACTACACCTTTGCTCCAGTCAGGTGTAAAATCTTTTTGAGCTATAGCCGGTATTGAAAGTATGTGAGCCGCAAGCAGAAATTTATAAATTCGTTTCATCTTTTAAACAGGTGAATTATTAATAACCTTTAAAATTATTTGAATAGAATACCTACACCAATCCTTCCAAATACCGCTATTTATTTTTATAGACAAAATAACTGTAAGGAGGTAATGTTATTTTTTCTGAAATGTCAACGATACCACCTTTCATTACATTTATCCACCTTGAATTTACCAAATCAGGCGATAAGCTATAATCGATATTTTTGTTTCTTAGATTGACTATTACAAACACCTTTTCATCAGCCTGCTCTTTAGTAAAAGCACAAACATCTGCATTGGTATAAGAGGTCATTTTACCTCGCCTGATTGCCGGACTATTGTTTCTAAAATGTATTACTTTTTTATATTCAGCCGTAATCTGCGGGTTTATTGTCCAGTCAATATCTTTAGTGGTAAAAGGAAAGGTTAACCTGTAAGGTGTGCCTACTTCCTGGCCATTATAAATCATGGGAATACTTTTCATATAAGCAGCGATTACAAAAGCAGCCATAGAACCCTTTTCACCACCAAATAATTCTAAAGGCGTGCCATCAGAACCATTGACATCGTGATTGCTTGTATACCTGATGATGCGCTGTCCTTCATTGACAGTACCGGCATAATCAGACCCATTTAGACTGTCAATTGAAAGCACTGAATGATTATTTGTATAAATTTCTTTCAGGTTTTCAAAAAACTTAAATCCAAAATTATAATCAAAGCCCGCTTTGTATAGTTCACTCCCCTTTCCTTCTGCCATCAGTAGCAGTTTGTGAGTAGAGATATTTTTTAAGGTATCAATTGCCTGCTTCCAAAAATCAACAGGAGGACCATCGGCATAATCACAACGAAAACCATCAACATTTGCAGCAAGCACCCAATACTTCATTGCATCTATCATAGCTAAACGCATGTCTGCATTTTTAAAATCCAGTTGAGCTACATCATTCCAACCTGTACCAGGCGGACTAATAATATTGCCAATAGAGTCCTGCTGATACCACGATTTGTTTTTAATCCAGACGTGGTCGTAAGCAGTATGATTCGCTACCCAATCAAGCAATACAGACATGTTTCTTTTATGTGCACCATCTACAAGATCCCGTAAATCATCAAGTGTTCCAAATTCAGGATTTACAGCTTTATAATCCTGTATACAATAAGGAGAATTTACGGCTTTAACCTGTCCAACCGGATAATGAGGCATCAGGTAAATAACATTAGCGCCCAAAGCTTTTATAGAGTCCAAACGAGACATTACACCTTTAAAATTTCCTTCCTTGCTAAATGCCCGCATATTTACCTGGTAAAGAGTTACATCTCTTCTGTCGGGTACATTGTTAAAAGGCTTACCATACTGTTGATAAACTGTTCTAGTTATTTGTTGTATGCTTTTGCTTACAGTAGAAGTGGTTGCACAGCCCCAAAACATAATAACCGATAATATAAAAATTGCAAGCTGCTTCATTAGTATTTATTATTTGAAATCTGCTTTTATTGTTATCAACTAAACACTCCTTGGAAGGCGTCATTGCAAGGCACGAAGCAATCGGCTCTTGCAATTAAGGAGCAACCAAACGTTAAACAGCAGATTGCTTCGTCGTACCTCCTCGCAATAACGCTGTTTATCTGCTTAATAATAAATAACCCCGTACAAGTGTGCGACGCAACGATGATTAATAGTAATTCTTACGTCCGGCTCCAAAAATATTTATGCCTGCATTACTTACTATTGGTTCTTAAGAACCATGTATGTGTAAGCGGGCAAAGTAATTTGAGTGGTTAATGTTACACTACCGCCGTTCATAGCATCTGTCCAGGTAGTGTTTGCTACGGCTGCAGGCAAAGCATAAGTGATAGAACTGTTTCTTACATTAGCTAAAACCAATACCTTTTCAGTATCCTCTACTTTTATGAAAGCACAAACATCGGCATTGCTATACGATGTCAAATCACCGCGCCTTATCGCAGCGCTGCTGTTTCTAAAGGCAATAATTTTTTTGTATTCAGCTGTTTGATCCTGACCGATAGTCCAGTCAATCTTAACAGAAGTAAAAGGGAAAGTAATAGGAGTTGTCATACCTACTTCCTGCCCGTTATAAATCATTGGTACACTATTCATGTAAGCGGCAATAGTAAAGGCTGCAAGCGAACCGCTTTTGCCCCCAAACAAACTTATAGGTGTACCATCAGAGCTGTTTACATCGTGGTTTGTAATATATCGTACTATCTGCTGACCATTAGTAGCACTGGAGTACTCGGTTGTATTTACAGCGTCAATTGTCAATGCAGAAGCATTACTGCTGTAAATACTTTTAAGAGTGCTATAAAAATTAAAGCCAAAATTATAATCAAAACCAGCAGTGAAGTTAGTACTGCGGCTACCTTCTGCCAGCATAAGTAATTTATGGGTAGAAATATTTCGAAGTGTGTCGATGGCCTGTTTCCAGAAAGTTGCAGGTGGGTTGTCGGCAAAGTCACATCTGAAACCATCTATATTAGCGTTATAAACCCAATATTTCATATATCCTATCATAGTAAGGCGCATACTATCATTACTAAAATTAAGCTGTGCAACGTCTGTATAACCCGAAGGACTTTTAATATTACTATAGCCATCTTGTAAATACCAGTTTTTGTGACTGCTCATCCACCAGTTATCCCATGATGTATGATTAGCAACCCAATCAAGCATGACACTCATGTTACGGCTATGAGCCCCATCAACCAGCTTTCTCAGGTCATCAAGGGTTCCAAATTCGTTGTTTACTGCTTTATAATCCTTAACAGCATACAGGGAATTAATAGATTTTTCTGTTCCTATAGGGTAAATAGGCATCAGGTAAATAACATTTGCACCTAAAGCTTTAATAGAATCAAGCCTGTCTATTACACCCTGAAAATTACCACTCTTGCTAAATGCGCGAATATTTACCTGGTAAATAACAGCATCCTGACGTTCGGGAACACCTGTAAAAGGGGTACCATACTGTGCTGGTGTAGAGTCTGTAATTGTGGTTACCGGTAGAGTCCATGAGGGAAAGGAGTCATCTCTTTCACAGGACATCATCAGTACAGTAACCAGTGTGACCAAAAAATTAATTTTCATCTTTATGTTTTATCTAATGATTTTAAAGTACAGCATGTGAATACTGTCATCTATCTTATCCAGGTATTTCCATTTAGTTTTTTACAACGCTGTAAATGTATTTGCCTGAAATATGTAAATCGAGTGTGAACGTATAATTACCATCTGAAGAGACTGTCAGATTACTGAGTGGAATAGAACCAAAGAATGGATTATCTGCGTAAGCAAGATTGCCGTTGCTGTCAATACCAAAATTAATTGTCCAGTTATTGTTAGCCCGGAACTTAAATGAACCATTTGCTTTCATATCCAGAGTTACTTTCCATACCTGATTGGTAACATCATAACTCATTTCTGTACTATTGTCCCAACCCTTAGGGGTAGCATCGCCGACTATTCCCCATGTTGTTTTGGTAGCTGTCCATTTATCGGTATTTAAGTCTGCTGTTAATTCATAGTATCCACCATCCGATACACTAAGCCCACCTGCGTTACCGTCAGTGCTAAAGATACCATTTCCACCATCACCATAGTTAGTATGGTTCCAGTCAGGAGCATTGGTGTATTTAAAATATTTTGTTCCTGTGCCCGGCATATATACATAAGCCTCATACTTTCCGGGACTGCCTTCCAGGGCGTTCATTACAGGTGCAGTAGAAGGATCCCAGTTTTGGTATTCACCTGGAATATATAATTGTATACTATAAGGGGTTACATTAAGGGCTAGAGTATTAGAATAAGCTGATGCAATGGTAGAAGCAGAACCATTGTATTGAGGCACATCAGCTTTTATTCTTACCACAATTTCGTTTGCAGTGCCCGCTGGCAAAGCCATGGTAGTTACCAGGTCATTTAGTGTTTTGGTTACAAAACTATAAGTCAGGACATTCAAGCCTAAGCTATAGGTTTTTGCATTAGCCCAGGCATTTGCACCACTTGTATCAGAGGGAACATCTAACTGTAGTGTGTAGGTAACGATTGTGTTAGAACCAAAATCAGCAACCGGCCAGTTGTATGTTACGGCTGTGTCATTTTCAGTGTTTTGAGTTAAGACAATATTGGAAGATGAAGCCGTAAGCCCACTGCTGACAAAACTACCCTCCTTAACATAAAATGTTTCCCCTTCTTTTTTGCAGGATGCAAGAAGCATAATAAATGCTGCAAGGCAACCAAAGCAGTTATATAATTTACGCATATAAATATGTTTGACGATTGATAAAATTTAATAACCTGGATTTTGAACAAGGTTGGTGTTAGACAAAATATCAGATGACGGTATAGGGAAGATATTAAAATGACTATCTACACCTGTACCTGCTGCAGCACCCGCCTTCCATGGCCATAAATAGCTACCCGAAGTGAAATAATTGTAGCGTACTAAATCAGTCCGGCGAAAACCTTCCCAATATAATTCCCGCTTACGCTCATTTAATACGTCTTCCAGTGTGTAGCTGCTAACATTGCCGCCGGTAGTTTCATAGCCTCTCTCACGCAATTTATTAAAGTATCCAAGAGCTATTGCATCGCTGCCGCCAATACCACCGCGTTTTACAGCTTCTATATATGTCAGATACATTTCAGCCAGACGGAACAAAGGAAAATCTGTATTTACCAGCGTGCCATTTGGAGAATAAGGCGTCGTACCATCTGAATTTTTATTGCTGAACTTCCAAACTTTCAAACCATCGTTAAAATCCAGTACGCTGCTGACTTTTAAATTACCTGTACCAAACATAGCCCGCTTATCTGCGGCGCCGCTGTAATCACCAAAAGCCTGTGGTAAATTTTCAGTACTTCGATTGCCCAACCAACCACCTGATACTATGCCATATGCACTCACCTCTGTAGCATCTGTACTGTGAGCAGAATTTATAAGAAAGGTAGTGCCGCCAAAGTTTTGTGAACTGGTAGCATCATAAGCAATGGGCAGAATCATTTCGGTATTATTTAAATTATTATCTGCCATAAAGAGGTTTTTATAATGCGGCATTAACGTGTATCCTGCATCAATTACTTCTTGAGCATAAGTGATGGCATCAGTATAGCGTGCCGTACCGGTATATACTTCGGCATTTAAGTATAGACGTGCAAGCAATGCCCGTGCAGCTCCCTGGTCAGCACGTCCGTATTCATTCATACGAGGCGCGACAAGAGAGCTGTCTATTGCTTTCAATTCCGATTCGATGTACGTAAACAAATCTTTTCGTTCTATCCTTTTGGGAATGTATTTACCTATCGGGTCAGCTTCTGTTACAAACGGCGGATTGGCAAATAAATCCATCAATACCCAATATTGGTATGCTCTAAGAAAACGGGCTTCAGCGCGATAATAACGAACATCTACGGCATCTTTTTCTGTAATATTCCGGCTGCTTAATGCATCATCTGTTGACTGACGAATAAACTCGTTGGCAACAGTTATCTGGAAAAGACTTCTTGAATACAAAGCGTTAACGTACACATTGCTTGATGTCCAGTTTAGGTTGTGAAGATTTTGCAGATATCCATCGTTCCAGGCACATACCGCTTCATCAGTAGTCAGCTCCTGCAAATTCCAGTAAGCACGTATAAAATCAGTGTTGCCTGCATCAGAAATGCCTGAAATAGACACATCTGAGTTGCCTACACCCGAACTGCTAACAAGTGAATAGCTGCCATATACTTTGGCAAGTACAGCTTTGTAACCTGCAGGTGTACTATACTGAACCTCTGAAGTGTTACTGTTAAGCGGTGAACGGTCCAGATCTTTTGTGCATGCTGTAAAGACAGTAATTGTCATTATCAGCATCACTATTATACTATTATTTCTACATTTCATATTGTAATTCGTTTAATTATTTAGAATTGAAGATTTACTCCCAATACATAAATTCGTGGACGTGGATATAATGTATTGTCATAACCCTGGTATATTTCCGGATCAATACCCGTGTATTTGGTTACCGTAAATACATTCTGACAGGTAGCGTTTATACGAAGTCCGACTTTATTACGGAATATATTACCGGCGTTATAACCAAGTGTAAGATTGTCCATTTTTAAGAAAGACGCATTTTGCACAAAATAATCAGAGGATGCCTGTGAATAATAAAAACTGCTTTTAGTAAGTTCTGAAAGTGTATTAACAAGATATCCAAGCGAATTAAATACATTGGATTGAATAGCACCTACAGCGGGGTTATTATACAGGTAATTTCCAATGTTTGCACGTAATACAGTGCTTAAAGACCACTTATCATATGAAAGCTGCGTAGTAAAACCCAGTACCCATTTTGGGAATGGTGATTGGTACCGGTACAAATCTGATGAATTAATAATACCATCTTTATTTAAATCAGCATATACACCTTCGATAGGCTTACCGCTTTTATCATATTGCTGGTGATATACATAAAATGAGTAAGGTGAATAGCCAACGCTATTTATCTGTACTCCATTAGACTGCACTGAACCAACATAAGTAGGATCCTGGGTAGCTGTGAGGTTAGTAATCTTGTTGTTGTTATAAGCTGCATTGAAGCTTACATCCCATGAGAAATGCTTGTTTCTGACAGGGCTTGCATTAATCAAAAATTCTACGCCTTTGTTTTCTATGTTACCTACGTTAGTTAATAAGATAGGCGCAAAGTTAGAACCAAGAGGTATAGGCGTGGTATTCAACAAATCTTTTGTCTTTTTAAAATACGCATCAATGCTTCCACTAATACGGTTATTAAAAAAGCCGTAATCAAGACCGATATTATAAGACTCTGTCTGCTCCCATCTAATATTTTCGTCATAAGCAGAAGGTGTGGCCAGATTGTAATAATTGTTACCAAACTGAACTTTTGATGAATTATCGCTGTAAGAATAAACACCTAAATAAGAATAATTACTAATACCTTCCTGGTTACCGGTAACTCCATAACTCAAACGCAATTTAAGATCAGAAAGTGACCCGGAATTTGAAAGAAACTGTTCCTGGTTAATGCGCCATGTAAAGGCAAGAGCAGGAAAGACACCCCAGCGTGTAGCAGGCGAAAACCTTGAAGAGCCATCGGTACGGATAGAAGCCGCCAAAATATACTTAGTATTATACGTATAAATTAAACGACCATAATAAGAAATCAAAGTATTTTGTGGCTTATCCATAGCATAGGTAGGTATACTGCCTGGTATAGTATCACCATTTGCCCTAAAGCTGGGATAATTATAATTGGTAGAAAGATTATTATAATAACCATAACCTGCAGTAGCATTGATATTGCTTTTAATAGATGCAATATTTTTATTATAGTTAAAATAAAATTCCGCTACGCTGTTGCCAACTCGGTTATTGTATTTATTATGCTGCCCGCTGTCAAGAAAGTTTTGCGCCGCATAAACAGGTACATCTATTTTGCCATCACCTTTTGCCACATCATAACCTAAATTAAGGTTTGCATGCAAGTCAGGCAGAAAATGAAATTTATAATCAAATTGGGCATTTCCATAGCTGCGCTTTACATTACTTGTGTTTCTATAAAGTTCAAGCAGTGCAAGCGGATTACGGGGTGCAAGTTTATTAAGAGAAAGTTCACCATTTGTAGCATCGGCTAAGTTCCATTCATAATAACCACCATAAGGTGACTTAGTATTATACACAGGTTGTGTAGGGTCAAAATAAATAGATGAACTAACAGCAGATCCATTAGCAAAACGCGAACTGTTAATAGCACCTTTAAGATTTATATCAATCCTTAAATGATTGTCTAATAATGTAGGTGTAAGTGAAACGCCTGCAGAGGTACGGCGCAGATTGTCTGTTCTTAATATACCATCCTGGTTAAGATAACCTAAAGAAACACGATAAGGCACTTTTTTAAAGGCGCCTGCTATACTTAAATTGTTATCCGTTGTGATAGCAGTTTTGAAAATTACTTTTTGCCAATCAGTACTTGCATTTCCAACCATTGATTTAAAAGGCACTCCATTCGCATTTCCTGTGCCTAATGTATCTACATATTTGCGATACTCATCTGCAGATAATACATCGGCTTCTTTTACCAGTGTTGAAACAGATACCTGGGTAGAAAAATTAATTACAGGCTTGCCTGACACCCCCTTTCTTGTTGTAATTAATATGACGCCATTAGATGCCCTGGAACCATAAATAGCAGTAGATGCGGCATCTTTCAAAATAGTAAAAGAAGCAATATCATTTGGATTGATAAGGCTCAAAGGATTTGAAGCACCATAAATATTACTGGGAGCCAACGGTACACCATCAACAACAATAAGCGGGTCATTACTGGCGTTTAAAGAAGCGCCGCCACGAACACGGATAGTACTCCCTGAGCCCGGTGAACCACCATTAGAAGTAATAGAAACACCGGCAACTTTACCTGCAATCAATTGCTCCGGCGTGGTAATAGTACCCTGCTGAAAGTCTTTAGAAGTAACAGTAGCAATTGAACCTGTAACTTCTCTTCTACGGGCAGTACCATAACCAATTACTACAACCTCATTAAGTGTTTGTCCTGAAGATGCCAATGAAATAGTAAATGAAGATCTACCTGTAATAGTTATTTCCTGGTTAGCATAACCTACATAAGAAATTACAACCGTATTTGCTGAAGCAGGAACACTAAGGGTAAAAGTACCTGAAGAATCAGTAGAAGTACCTATAGAAGTACCTTTTACTGTGACGGAAGCACCTACGACAGGATTACTTCTTTCATTAAGAACGGAACCTGTAATAGTTCTGTTCTGTCCCGCTACTTGTTGTACTATAAATGAAAACAACAGGTAAAGTGAAGTTAGCCGAAGTATTCGTTTTAAATTCATCGTTTTTTGAGTTTACTATATTATTGCGAAAGAATAAAAAAATTTAAAGAATAAAAAAATTTTAAGTAATAGACTGCTCATGCTAACTTGAACAAACTGAAAGATTATCGACCTGCTGAGCAGTTACGAAAAATGAGTAGTAAAAGATTAGTGACTGTCTTGTAAATTTTGGATGCTGGTTAGATAAACCAGGGTAGTGGCGGGAGTATTTCATATACAAATGCATTTCGTTATTATTATTTTTTATCCAGATCTTTAAATCTGAAAAGACTAATTAAGACTGAAAGAATTAGTAAAGCAAAATGAGCGATGAAAAACGGAAAAATGAAATTATAAATAAAAAAAATAGAAAAACAAAATTAAATAACGTTTTCCATACTTTATATACAATTATAAATCAAATGTTTATATTCAAATAATATATTTCTATTATATTGTTTGACTATTGTCATTAAACCTGCTTTTTAAACGCTCAAAGTTGTTATTTCTATAATTTTTTTTTCTAAATCATCTTTATTGATAATAGTCTTGCTTCTGATTTTAGTTTTTTTTGCATATATGGTATTAATAGAATAATCCAAAATATTAGCTATCTTTTCATTTTCTATAATACCTAACCTGATTAGTGCAAATATTCTGAGGTCAGTATTTAATAACTGTCCATCTTTTAGTTTTATTTTGTCCTCTTCTTTAAAGAGGGTATTAAATTGAGTAACAAAACCTGGAAATAGTCTTAAAAAAGCTTTGTCGAAGTTTTTTAAAATCTCCTCCTTTTCTTTTTTTGTATCAACATTATCTAATATTGATTTAATATCCTCCCATTTCCGTTCCCGTAATTTTTTTTCTAAAGAATTTACAAATTTGTCAAATCTGGACAAAAACTGTGTTTCTAAATCAAAAAAGTAACCAATATATTCTTCCTTTATTTGGTTTGCTTCTACCAATTGAAAATTCTTCTCCTGCAGCTGTTTATTAAATTTCTCTTTAACCTCATTTGCCTCCAGTAACTGGTCGTTTGTTTCCTTAAGCTGTTTATTGTATTTTTCTTTCAGCTCATTTACTTCTTCCAGTTCCTGGTTTATTTGCTGCTGTTTCAGGTGTGCCTCATAAAGCTTAGCTCGTGTAACTTTTAATTTCTTTAACTGCTTTCGTATAATTATTGCAAATGCTGCCAGTAACAGCACAAGAAGAGAAAGTACTAATATAGACGCCAGCAATTTTTTTTTCTGACTTTTTATAGTATGAATCATTTCTCCCTGAATCAAAGGTAAAATTGCGCCTACCTGAACTTTTCTTAGTCTTGCATTATAAAAAGTAGCATCAGCATTAGCCTTTTCAATATCAATTAAGGCTTGTTCTAAATCTCCTTCTTTATATACAATTGATGCAAGATTTAATAAGGCAAGGGTCTCTTTTGTAGATGATTTAATATCGGCAATGGAGGCTTCAAGCAGGTATGGTTTTGCCGAATCAATGAGACCTTGATTTATATATATGCCACCGATTGTTGATGTGGCTAAAGCAATTTGATGAAAATCTAAACTTCGGTTGGCAATGACTTTATGTAAATTAAATAAAGCACTTTCAGGATTGCCTTTTTTAAGAAATTTTAAAGCTAAATAATAAAAATAGTCAAAAGAGTTTGATGAATGTAAAGCCAATGCAGAGTCTAAATATAAGTTAGCTCTATTGTTATAAGTAGGGGTATAAAGGTTATCATTGTTGAAATCTGCAAGATTGTAATATGCACGTGCTGTCAAACTATAATATTCAGCTTTTACACTATCAGGGGCATCTTTGATATTTATGCCGTTTAAAGCGTCAAAAGTTTCTTTAAACATTCCGCTGGAAAGCATTAAAAAAATGACTTTTAATTTAGCATCAGTCAGTAAAGAAATACTATTCCGGGCAAGAGCAAGGTCATGAAGTTTTTCAGCATAAATCATTGAGGAGTCAAACTTATAGTACTTGTATTCTTCATATAGTTTGAGACATATATTATATTGATTATTAACATCTCCCAGTGAGCTTTGGTTTAATAACCTTTTTAAAGTATTAATTACTTTTAATTTGTTAGCATCATATACAGAAGCATTTTTTATAGCCAGGTTTAATTGTTCTGAAAGACTGTCAGTACGGGATATAGCAAAAGAAGCAAAAGGGGCAAGCAATAATAAACAAAGCCTAAATATTACTTTCATTGCTTAATTTGACGTTTAGCAGTTATAATGCAAGCAATAAAAGAAATTGAAGATATTAACATATTACAAGCTTTTGTTATTACCCACCTATTTTAATGTGTAAAAATTACACAAAAATAAAGCTTTTTATATTGCAGGTAAAAAGTTGAAAATCCTAACAGAAGATTTAACTAAAAATCAATCGCCAGCCATTTACGTTTATTCTTCTCGTATTTCTCAAAGTCAAACTTGTAAAGCTTTCCCGGACGATGTGGCACATTTAACTCATATTCTTCCATGTCAATAAAAAAGTCCATGGTAAAAAATTTTTTTCTGAAATTTCTTCTGTCTAATTCTACTCCCAGTATTGCCTCATATAAATTTTGCAATTCCCTTAAAGAAAATTTTTCCGGTAATAAGTTAAAAGCTAAAGGATGTTCCAGGATTCTTTTTTGAAGCCACTGATAGCATTCATCAATAATCTGCTGGTGGTCAAACGCCATATTTGCCAGATTTTTTACATTGTGCCAGTGCAACTCATTGTCATGAATTTTTAACTCATGATGTTGAATATTCAATAACGAGCAATAGGCTATAGTTACAACCTTTCCTCCCGGATGACGATTTGGGTTGCCAAAGGTTTTTACCTGTTGAAGAAACACATCAGTCATACCTGTCCGTTGTTGCAATACTCGGTATGCTGCATCGTCCAGGTCTTCGGTCTCGCCAACAATATCTCCCAATAAGGACCATTTACCTTCAAATAACTGAAGGTCACTTCTTATCAATAAAACTTTTATTTCATTTTCTTCGAACCCAAAAATGACACAGTCAACAGTAATGGGTACAGTAGGGTAAGATTGTACAAGCTGTCTGGCATCAGATATCAGGGAGGTACCTTTTTTAGGCTCTGAGATACTTTTACTTTCAGTAATATTCATAGGGCAGTTATTAATCGATCTCCTATATAACAGAGATTAACAGAAGACTTTTTCTAACAGTGCTTCAAAGTTATACTTTTTCTTTTGTGTAAAAATTACATATTTAAATTACTATTTTTACACCTCTAACTTTTGATTTGGTTTATGAAACTTACTTACTTCTTTACGATTAGTCTGTTCGCTACAATGCTAAGCTCTTATTCTCCCGAAAACAACCCGGCTTCTTTTGATGATTATCCTGTATATACAGGTTCAGATTTAGGCGTTACCTACTCTGCAAAAGGGACAGTTTTCAAAGTATGGGCACCTAAAGCAACAGAGGTTGTACTTAGGCTATATGCCGAAGGAGATGGAGGAAAAGCAGTTAATAGCGCAAGCCTTGCTAAAGGCAAGAATGGTGTATGGGAAACAACTATTAAAAAGGACATTAAAAACAAGTATTATACATTTCAGGTAAAGCAAGACGGGAAATGGCTATTGGAAAGGCCGGATGTATACGCAAAAGCAGTTGGCGTTAATGGCCTTAGAGGCATGGTAGCAGATTTAGCGGCAACAAATCCTTCCGGTTGGGATACTGATAAAAAACCCGCACTTAAAAATGCTACAGATATCGTTATTTACGAGACCCATGTAAGGGACATTTCTATTAGTCCAAACTCAGGCATACAACACAAAGGAAAATTTTTAGGACTTGCAGAGCCCGGTACAAAAAACCCGGAAGGAGAAACTACCGGATTAGACCATTTGAAAGAGTTAGGCATAACTCATGTACATCTCTTACCATCTTTTGACTTCAACTCTATAGACGAAACAAAACCCGAACTTAATAATTATAATTGGGGTTACGATCCACTTAACTATAATGTACCTGAAGGCAGCTATTCAACCAATCCTTATGATGGCAATGTCCGGATTAAAGAATTTAAGCAGATGGTGAAAACCCTCCATGAAAATGGTATCCGTGTGATCTTAGATGTGGTATACAATCACACCAGCAACAGGGAGTCAAACTTTAACCAGTTTGCTCCCGGATATTATTATCGACAAAATGCTGATGGCTCTTATGCTGATGCCACAGGCTGTGGTAATGAAACAGCTTCTGAAAGACCCATGATGAGAAAGTTTATAGTTGAGTCTGTTGTCTATTGGGCTAAAGAATATCACCTGGATGGCTTCAGGTTTGACCTCATGGGCGTCCATGATATTGAAACTATGAACGAGGTTAGCGAAACGCTGCATAAAATAGATCCTACCATTTTTATTTATGGCGAAGGCTGGACAGCAGGCCAAAGCCCGTTAGCAGAAGACCTAAGAGCTGTAAAGAAAAATACTTTGAAGCTAAATAAAATTGCAGCCTTTAGCAACGACCTGCGCGATGCATTGCGCGGACCTTTTAGTAATGATAAAGAAAAAGGTTTCGCAAGTGGTAAAACAGGCTTGGCAGAAAGCGTGAAGTTTGGTATTGTAGCATCTACAGAACATCCTCAAATCAATTATAACCTTGTAAATTATTCTAAAAACCCATGGGCTGCACAGCCGTATCAAACGATTGGTTATGTGTCGTGTCACGATGATAATACATTGTTTGATCGGCTAAAGCATGCCAATGAAGATGCATCGGAAGATGAGCTTATAAAAATGGATAAGCTTAGCAACACAATTGTTTTAACCAGCCAGGGTGTTACATTTTTACATTCAGGAGCTGAAATGTTACGGACAAAACAGGGTGTTGCCAACTCCTATAAATCTCCTGACTCTATTAATGAAATCGATTGGAACAGAAAAACAAAATACAAGTCAGTATTTAATTACTATAAGAGCCTCATTGCTCTACGCAAAAACCATCCTGCGTTTCGTATGCCTTCAACCAAAATGATACAAAAACATTTACAGTTTATCGAAACAACAAATCCTTTAGTTGTTAATTACCAAATCTCAGGCCATGCAAACAGTGACAAATGGCAGAATATTCTTGTATTGATCAACGGTGATAAGGCAAATAAAACTATTAAGATGCCTGTTGGTAACTGGACATTAGCTGCCGACGGAAATGAGATAAATGAGCAAGGCATTAAAAAAATAAGTTCTAACGAGATAACTTTGCCGGGAACAACGGCCTACATACTGTTTGCCGCAAACCCCTAAAAGGGGCTTTAAGAACAAGAAGTTTTTGGAAGCAGACATTGGATCTTTATTCAGCTCCGGTTGTGTCACTCACTTCTGCCGCATCTTTTCATGGCAGCTTTTTTTTAACCACTAAGACAGTAAGAAAAATAAGCCTTACTAGCTTAGCACAACTTTGTGTCCTTAATATCTTTGTGGTTTAAACGCTATTGATGTTCTTTGTGTCTTCGTGGTTCCAACTTAACTTTATCGCCAATTTCAGTTTATGTACTCTAAGGAACAGATAATAGAACTTCAAAAGCGAACAAAGGAATTAATTGCTACAAATCATACAGAAAAAGCATTTGAGATAGTTGAGCAATTGCGAAAAGTGTTGCAGTTTCATGAGTATAAATATTATGTTTTAAATGACGCGTTGATATCTGATACAGAGTACGATCAATTGTTTAAATTACTCGAAAAGATAGAGCAGGCTAATCCCGAACTGGTTACTGCAGGCTCACCTACCCAACGTGTTGGCAATAGTCTCAATGCGTCTTTTAAAACAGTCCCTCACCTGGTTCCAATGCTTAGTCTTGAGAACAGTTACAACCCTGAAGACTTAATCGATTGGGACAGAAAAGCAAGAGAGGTTGCCAAACTTGATGAACTTGAATACTGTGTTGAACCAAAATTTGACGGAGCAAGTATTTCTTTAATTTATGAAAACGATCACCTCACACGGGGTGCTACACGTGGCAACGGCCTTGAAGGTGATGATATTACGACTAACATCAAACAAATTCGCTCTGTTCCTCTTACTGCATATTTTTCAGATTTGGGCATACAACAAATAGAGATTAGGGGAGAAATGATGATGTCTAAAAAAGCATTTAAACAATACAACGAACAATTAGCCGAACAGAATATAGCTCCGCTTGCTAACCCAAGAAATGCCGCATCAGGAAGTCTGCGTATGAAAGACCCTAAAGAAGTTGGTCGTCGTAAACTGGAGGCTTTTTTATACAACGTCAGTTATTACACAAAAAGCAATGAACCAATAACAGCTGAAAACGAAGTCCTTTTACACAGGCATTCCGGCATATTACAAATGTTGTGGAATGTGGGATTCAGAAGCCCCCTGAATGAAATGAAAGTGCTGAAAGGAATTAATTCTGTAATAAACCACATTGACGAATTTGAAGCGAAAAGAGATGAATTGCCATACGAGATCGACGGAATGGTAATAAAGGTAAATGATCTTGATCTCCAAGATAAAATGGGTATGACAACCCATCACCCAAGATGGGCCATTGCATATAAGTTTAAAGCAAGGCAGGCAACAAGTAAATTAAGGAACGTAGAATTTCAAATAGGCAGAACCGGATCTATAACACCGGTTGCTAAAATAGACCCTGTATCTGTTGGAGGCGTTACCATTGCTTCCATATCATTATTTAATGAAGATGTTATCAGGGAAAAAGACTTGAAAATCGGAGATACTGTTTTGGTTGAGCGTGCCGGTGATGTGATACCATATATAGTGAAGCCATTAGCAGAGTTGAGAGATGGCAGTGAAACCGATATTGCATTTCTTAAAAATTGCCCGGCATGCAATAGTGAACTTTACAAGGAAGAAGGTGAAGCTGCCTGGCGCTGCGTAAACATAGAGTGTCCTGCACAAGTGGTGGAGAGAATGATTCACTTTGTAAGCAAAGATGCAATGGACATAAAAAGCTTTGGTGAAGCAAACGTTCGTAAATTTTATGAATTAGGTCTGCTAAAAGATATTCCCGGTATTTATACACTTGACTTCGAGGCAATAGATAAAATGGCAGGCTTTGGTAAAAAGTCAATTGATAACCTGCAAGCAGCTATAGAAGATTCAAAACACCAGCCACTTAACAGGTTAATATTTGCATTAGGTATTCGGTATGTTGGAGAGACCACTGCAAAAGTTCTGGCAAACTCCATAAATCATTTAATGGACTTAAAAGACTTTTCTGATGAGAAGTTGCAAACTTTGGAAGACATAGGAGTAAAGGTTGCAAAAAGTATTCAAACCTTTTTTCAAAATGAACAGAACATCGAGATGCTACAACAACTGGAAGCCCTGGGTATTGAGATGAATAATAAGAAAAATACAGTTGTTGCAGAAGGTGGTCTTAGCGGACAGACATTTCTGTTTACCGGAACACTAAACAAATTAAAACGCACTGAAGCCGAAGAGATGGTTGAACAACATGGTGGAAAAATATTGGGAAGTGTAAGCAGTAAATTAAATTATTTAGTAGTAGGCGAAGACGCCGGAAGCAAATTGGAAAAAGCTAAAAAATTACACACCGTTAAAATTATCAGTGAAGACGAGTTTATTTTATTGATTGATCAAAATGTTACTGCATAGACTATGCTACAACAATCCACTTTACAATACATAAAAAACCTTTCTAAAAACAATAACAAACCGTGGTTTGATGAAAACCGTAAACCGTTTGAAAATGCAAAAAAAGATTTCGAAAAGCTCGTAAAAGACATCATAACCTCTTTTGGTGAAATTGATTCTGATGTTGCTCCTTTAGAAGCTAAGAATTGTACATTCAGGCAGTACCGCGACGTAAGGTTTAGCAAAGACAAGACACCTTATAAAGGCCATATGGGTGCCAGCTTTGACAGAGGTGGTAAAAAGTCAGGCTTTGCAGGTTATTACCTGCATATAGAACCAGGAGACAAAAGCATGGTTGGTGGTGGCATCTGGATGCCCGAAGCTGTCACACTAAAAAAGATTCGTCAAGAGATAGACTATAGCTGGAATGAGTTCCATGAAATCATTAACAACGACGATTTCAGAAAAATCTACGGCGATTTGGAAGGTGGCGAATTTAAACTAAGCCGCGAACCAAAAGGCTACGAAAAGGACAATGCGGCTATTGAATATTTGAAATTGAAAAGCGTGGTAGCAACACATCCTCTTACAGACAAAGACCTGCTTTCAAAAGACCTTTTTCAAAAAATTATTACAGCTTTTACTGCTCTTATGCCGCTGATAAAATTTATAAACCGTTCTTTGGAATAAGATGGCTGCAAAGAAAAAGACAACTACGAATGCCCAACTTCCTCTTGCAGATAAAAGCAAACAATACTCTTTCTTTGAAGATGTATGGGATGTGGTTAGACAAATACCTGCCGGAAGAGTCTCTACCTATGGCGCAATCGGACGATATCTCGGCGCAAAATCATCAGCACGAATGGTTGGCTGGGCAATGAATGCAAGTTTTATCGTTTCACCAAAAGTGCCTGCCCAACGGGTAGTTAACAGAATGGGCCTGCTTACGGGAAAAGCTCATTTTGCAACACCGACATTGATGGAGGAACTATTGCAAGAAGAAGGAATCCAGGTTGAAAAAAATAAAGTGGTAAACTTTACAGAACTGTTTTGGGATCCGGTTGTTGAATTAGCATAAAAATTTCCTTTTTTAAATAACAGTTATATATGAAGTACCTGGTTCAGTTAATAATCGTTTTAAGTATAGCGATCCCATCTTGTGCCCAACCAACAAAAGGTCTTTATAACAAGATAGAAAGAATGATACCGATGAGAGATGGGGTTAAGCTTTTTACGGCTATTTACATTCCTAAAAACAGTACAGTTAAATACCCTATTATGATGGTAAGAACGCCCTACTCCTGTAATCCTTATGGCGAAGACAAATACCGGAATCAATTAGGGCCAGGTTCTTTATTTCAGAATGAAGAAAATATTTACGTATACCAGGATGTTCGGGGAAGGTATATGAGTGAAGGAAAGTTTGAAGAGGCAACACCGCACATAGCAAACAAAAAATCAAACAAAGACGTAGACGAAAGCAGTGACACTTATGATACAATTGACTGGCTGCTAAAGAACGTAGAAAACAACAACGGTAAAGTAGGTATGTATGGTATTTCATATCCCGGCTTTTATGCCACAGCAGCTTTACCTGGTGCTCATCCCGCCTTAAAAGCTGTGTCTCCGCAAGCTCCGGTCACTGATGAGTTTGAAGGAGACGATGCTTATCATCGGGGAGCCTTTTACCTGATGGATAATTATAGTTTTATGAATGACTTTGATTATCCAAGAGATACAGCATGGAAGTCTTATCCCGAATTTTGTAAACAGGAAATAACCAATGCTTATGATTTCTATCTAAAGATGGGGCCTATAAAAAATGGCAATCTTATGTGCTTTAACAATAAAAGCAAAATATGGAATGAATACCTGCAACACGATACAAAAGACGAATACTGGCAAGCCAGAGATATCAGGCAACATTTAAAAAACATTAAACCTGCAATATTGGTCGTAGGAGGTTGGTTTGATGCTGAAGACTTATTCGGAGCGCTAAAAACCTATGAGTCAATTGAGCAAAAAAACAGCAAAAACAACAATAAGCTTATTATGGGTCCCTGGACTCATGGCGGTTGGGCAAGAGCCAATTGGAATAGCTTTGGAACAATGGATTTTGGATCAAATACAAGTGAATATTTTAAGAAACTCGAGCACGACTTCTTCAACTATTATTTAAAAGGCACAGGAAGTTACACTGCTGCGGAAGCAACTGTTTTTGAAACCGGCACAAATACCTGGAAAGAATACAGTGTGTGGCCACCGGCAAATGCAAAAGAGGTAATATGGACTTTAGGAGGCAACAAAACACTTTCATTAAAAGGCACCCCTACAGCAACCGGTTTTGATAAATACATTTCAGACCCTGCTAATCCTGTGCCTTATATTAATACAAATAAAGGTGGCAGAGACAATGAGTATATGATAGCAGACCAAAGATTTGCCGCAGCACGCAAAGATGTATTAACGTACGAAAGCCCGGTTTTAGAAAAAGATATTACCCTTTCCGGTCCTATAACAGCAGATTTATTTGTTACCACTACAGGTACAGATGCAGATTTTGTTGTAAAAGTTATTGATGTTTTACCTGACACGGCCACGAGTGAAAACCAGAAAGAAGTAGCAGGTATGCAAAGACTTGTACGGGCAGAAGTTTTAAGAGGAAAGTTTAGAAATAGTTTTACTAAACCTGAACCATTTGTACCAGGCAAAATAACAGAAGTAAAATACCAGCTAAATGATGTTGCACACTGCTTTAAAAAAGGACATAAAATAATGGTACAAATTCAAAGTAGCTGGTTTCCCCTGGTAGACAGGAACCCTCAAAAGTTTATGAGTATTGGCGCTGCTGATGAAAAAGATTTTCAGGCTGCTGCTATACAGGTTTATCATGATGCAAAACATCCTTCTGCAATCAAAGTACTGCAGTTGGCAAACTAATAACGCAACAAAGTC
>Ga0210040_10003588_pt1 | contig 20879 bp, 18 predicted proteins | sample CryGeyCG12114_NA_FD_185462 | JGI IMG/M metagenome (GOLD analysis project Ga0210040, IMG submission 185462) | Groundwater microbial communities from aquifer - Crystal Geyser CG19_WC_8/21/14_NA (SPAdes) (version 2) | ecosystem: Environmental > Aquatic > Deep subsurface > Groundwater | place: USA... | reverse complement strand
ATACCGCCTGCTCGGCATACTTCTGCATCCGCGAGTCGATGGTGGTATAAATTTTCAGGCCATCAGCGAAGAGGTCGTGGTCGGTTTCGCGGGCCCATTGAATGAGTTGCTTGCTGAGTTCGGCGCGGAAGTAGGGCGCGATGCCTTTGTTTTGATTCTCCACGTTGTAGTCCAGCACAATATCTTTCTTAACCGCCTTATCGTAAGCCGCTTGGTTGATGTACTGATACTTCAGCATCTGGCCCAGCACCCAGTCGCGGCGGCGCTTAGAGCGTTCGGGATTACGCACGGGGTTAAACCACGATGGCCCATTCACCAAGCCGGCCAGTAGGGCAGACTCTTCCAATGTCAAAGCCTTGGGCTTTTTATTGAAGAACGTTTTGGCTGCCACGTTCACACCAAACGCGTTTGAGCCAAACTCCGCGGTGTTGAGGTACATGCGCAGAATCTCGCGCTTAGTATAGTTGCGCTCCAGACGCACTGCCATTATCCACTCCTTGGTCTTCACGATCAGTAGCCGCAAGCCTTTGGTTTTGCTAAGTGTGCCGTCGTTCAAGTCATCGCGGGTGCGAAATAGGAGCTTGGCGAGTTGCTGGGTGAGCGTAGAACCACCACCACCTTTGTTGCCCGTTACTAAGCCACTAGCTACCCGGCCCATTGCCTTCAAATCGATGCCCGAATGATTTTCGAAGCGCACATCCTCGGTCGCAATCAACGCGTCGATCAGATTTTGGGGTAGGTCCCGGTATTCGGCTGGGGTGCGGTTCTCACGGAAATACTTGCCCATTAGCACGCCATCGGCTGAGTATACTTCGGAGGCTAGCTCGCTTTTAGGATTTTCCAGCGTTTTAAGGTCGGGCATGCGCCCAAATAAATTCAGGAAGTTGATACTAACAGCCCAGACATACACGACAAAAAACAGAAGCCCCCCCGCAAATAGTACCCAAAGCGTGCTGGCAATACCCGTAAAACGGCCATTACGTTGCGGTTTGGGAGTAGAAGGTTTGCGTTTTGTGGCGGAATAAGCCATTCGAGTACGTAAAAATTAAAACGGAACAGGTGGAGCGTAACGCGCTCTATCTAGTGTAATTAGGCAAAGATAAAGAGTAGTAGCGTCGTTTGATTGCTACGCGCTTTCTCTGCTAAATTACCGATAGGTATTATCGTAAAACTGCTGGTATTCCTCTAAGTTCTTCGTCTGTAGGAGTAGCGGCAAATTATCAATACTGATAATCAGGGTTTGGTAACCCTCGCCCCGCAAACGACTCAGTGGAGACTGCGGCCCCCGTAGCTTCAGCGCGTAGCTCTGCGCCTCTTTCACGCTGGGTAGGGCCCGGACTACCACCATTTCCTGCGCGTTGCTCAACGATTCGGGCTGCACCGTTAAGTTCTTGACACGGTAGAAACGGTTATTATAAGCGGTGAGTTGTTCTGGCAGCGTAGCCAACGGCGCTGCTCCTTTCGGAAATACCAATACTACCACGTGGGAGGCAGTGCCTGCTGCGGTGTAAGGTGTAGCGGCGGCGGTAGGTGGAGTGGTACTAGCTGTTGGCAGCGTAGTACCGGTACCCGCCGGGGAGGGCGTGCTGACAGTAGGCAAAGGGGCCTTATCCGTTGGAGCAGTAGTAGGCGTAGAAGGCGCTGGGGTAGGGGCTAACGGAGTAGGTATCGATGAATTAGCAGTAGGCGTAGTGGGTGGCGGACCTACCGGCTTGAAGACGGATACCGGGGCCGTGGGGGTAGTAGCTGAGTACGACGACCGGAAACGCGTGTCGACCTCACCGGGTTGAAAGGCTGATACCACGGGTTTATCCGTTGAAGCCAAAGCGCCTGGAATGTGTCCCGCCTCATATTCCCGATATACTGCCAGTAGGGTAGAAGCTTGGCTGGCTAATGGGCTCTCCGGATAATCGGCGTAGAACTTCTCCACGGCCGCCTTAGCCGTCAGGGGCGGCTGGGTACGAATCGTGAGTAGGGTGTTAAGAAACGCTACTCGGTCGTTGAAGTCCGTCTGCGGATACTGCTGCTTCGCCTGGGCCAGTACCTCCGCTGACCGCTTGAACTCCTGCTTTTTATACAACACAAAGGCCGAGTCCAGCATCACCCCAATCTTCTCATTTGCAATAGAAGTCCGCCGCAAATACTCTGGGTCCGCGACTAGGCGAGCGTAGGAAGAGTTTGGAAACTGCGTGCGAAGCCGTTGGGCATACGTCTCGGCCTTCGGGTCATTTTTCAGATCCTTATACAACAAGTACAGGCTGTAGTAGGCCTCTGGGGCGTGCTGGGTATCCGGAAAGCGCGTGAGCAGTCGTTCGTAGGTTTCTACGGACTGGTTTGTCTCGTGCAGCTGCTGGCTGTAAATGCCTCCGAGCACAAACAAGGCTTCTTCAATCTGCTGCTGTGAAGTCTGCAGCTGAGCCGGCGAGGTAGGAATAGTACTCTGATATTGCGCAACGAGTTCTTGCAGCTGAGCGGTCGAATCCTTGGGAGCGGGGATATCAGTAGCGGGGTTGCCCACTACCGTACTACCAAGCCCAGCTACCGTAACGGGAGTATTGCCGCCCTGATTCGTTACGGGCGAGCTGCTGATTTGCGTGATGGTGCGCCAGTTATCCTGCAACGGCCGGTCGCCCCAAATCCGAATAAAATCGCCGCGCGCAGTACTGAGCGAAGTAGGGTTGTCGAAGTACCAAGCCGCGCCAGTACTAGTAGTAGCAAAGAGGTCCGGATCGGTGCCCACATTGCCGGAGCGGGCGCTGCTGACGCCCGTAGTCGTTTGCAGTGCGTTTTGCGCCCTTGCTAGTTGCGCTGCCTGTTGCTTGGCGGCTTGTTTACGCGTATCCAATTCAGCCTGCGCGTAGCCAGTCAGCTTCAACGTCAGAGTGGCCGGGTCGAGGCGGGCTAGCGTCTGGAGGCTATCTTGAGTGGTTATAACGGTGAGCTGCTGGGCGAACTGCTTTAGAATATCACTTCGCTCAGCAATGGCGGCATATTCGGGTACTTCACGTGGCATGTTCTGCACCGTGCTATCGTAGTAGGCGGCGGCCAGGGAGTAGCGCTGCAAATTATCGTAGTAAATACGACCGGTCAATAAGTAAGTGTAGGCCTTCTGCGCCTTGTTCTTCTCAGTAGCCCGCGCCGATTTTTGCAACAGCGCCAGCGCCTCGGGGTAGCGCTCTTGGCGGTAGTTGAGGCGCGCCATTTCGTAGTAGATCTTGTCGCGGTACTCCCGGTTTTTAGTGTCTTTGAGCAGCTTGGCAAAATACTTATCCAGCCGGGTCCGGTCATTCTGATTCAAATCCGACACTTGGCCCAGCATTAGCTTCGAAAAGAAGTCGAGTTCGTAAGGCGGATTGCGTTTCAGAATCTGGTTGAGTTCCGCGTACGCTTTCTTGTCTTCCCCTGCAGTCTGGTACAGTTGCGCCAGAATATAGCGCGTGCGGGAGCGTTCGTTTTTTGGCTCAACTAACGGAATGGCCTTTTCCAGATTCTCTACTGCCTTCTGTGGCTCGTCGGTAGCCAGATAGTACTGCGCACGCGCCAGAAACAAGTCCTTGGCATTTACGGGCGTGCCTTCTTCCTTATCCAACAGCGACGAAACTGCCGCCGCGCTTTCGTATTCCTTCATCGCCGTGAACGTACGCATCAGCCAGATCAGGGCCGCATGACGCGCATTCACGTCTTTGCTGGTCGTATTCACATACTTGAAGGTCTTCACTGCATCCTCGTACTGCAACTCATAAAAGCGCGCCTGGCCGATGAGCAAGTAGGCGTCGTCCGTCCAGTCGCTGCCAGGGCGGTGCTGAATCGGCAGCGACGCGTTTTTGATGACCGCATCAAGATCAGGAGTGAGTTTGGTCGCGGCGGCTTCATCGAGCACTGGGAACAGGGGTAGGACGCGGTTATAGTCGTCGACGCGAGCCTTGTACAAACCGTCTTCCAGCGCACGCATCTGTTCCCGCGCCAGAAAGTAGGCATTATCACGCGCCACTACATTGTCATAGGTGCGCCCTACCAACGAGCGCCGCTCGGAGGAGCACGCTACCACGCCGAGGCCCAAGGACAAGAAGGCCAAACCAACAATCAGCAGACGAAAAAGAGAAGATTTTATCAAGGCAGAAAACAGGCAGGCCGTCGGAAGTAGGAGCAAAAACACGTAGCACGGACCATTTCGTTCGGCGCAACCGAACGCATTTTCCTCATAACGTAGCATATCCGGTAAAATTACGGGATTTTCCTACTCCGCTTCCCATTAGCTCGTTGGAGAGGAAAGATGGATGCCAGCTATTGTTCCGAAAATCAATACTTTCGCATCCCCAAACGCTTTATGCATGGCTGCTCCTTCTCCTCAAAAGCCGAAAGAAACTGACGCCGACGGTATGCGGGCCTTGGCCAAGTACTCGGGCCTAGGCTTCCAAATGCTGGCCATTATCGGCATTGGGGCCTTCGCCGGCATCAAACTTGACGCCTATTTCCACACGCGTAACCCATGGTTTACCATCTCGCTTATGCTGCTGGGGGTGGTCGTGGCGCTCTACCAAATTATCCGCTCACTCACGCGGGAGTAGGCGAATGTCTTTTTCCGGCCGCTTACTAGCTAGGTCCAGACAGGGCCGACCGTTTCTTTTTTATGACCCGTTTTTTTCGTCAGTTCCTTGTTTTCTGCTTACTAGTGGGCGGCAGTATGTATGCGCTAGCTAGTCAGTTTGGGCCAGCTATTATTCATCCACTGGCTGCCTACATTTTTGGCTTTTTTGCGCTGCTCACCCTCGTCACTTATTGGGTCACGGCACGCCTTGTGCGCGCCGACCCCGACCACTTCATGGCTGCCTACTTCGGCTCGGTTGTCGTACGACTGTTACTGTCCGTTGGGGTTATCTTGGTTTACCTTTATAAGGGGGGCGCAAAAGAGGGTCAAGGGCTGTGGGCATTCCTCGCCGCCTTTTTTATCCTGTATTTTATGTTCGCCGGATTTGAAGTTTGGACTGTTCTGAGTAACTTGCGCCCGTTTTCAAAACCGGGGGTAAGCCCTTCATGAAGTTTTTGTGAACGTTGCCCTAAGCCATTCTGAATGAAGCGTTTATTTATAATTCTCTTTTGCCTCCTATCGCTTTCCGTCTTTGCTCAAGAAAATACGGTGGCTACCACGGCAGAAGCAACCGGCTCGGAAGCCTTCAAGCCGGGCGAGATGATTCTACACCACATCGGCGATTCGCACGAGTGGCACTGGTTCTCCACCGATGATAGTCACTTCACCACGTATCTGCCCGTTATTGCCTATCAACCCGGCAAAGGAGTAAATGTGTTTTCTTCGCGGCATCTGGCCGAAGGGGAAACCTACAACGGCCTGAAATTAGAGCACGAAAAGCTAGTATCGGAGGATGGGAGCAAAGTATATGACTTCTCCCTAACCAAAAATGCTTTTGCTTTACTACTAAGCAGTGTACTCATGCTGATTCTGTTTATCAGCGTTGGGCAGGCATTCAAGAAGCGTCACGGGCAGGCTCCTAAAGGCTTTCAATCATTCTTCGAGCCAATCATCATTTTCGTTCGAGACGAAATTGCTAAAAAGTCTATTGGACCTAAATATGAGCGTTACATGCCCTACCTGCTCACGGTCTTTTTCTTTATTTGGTTCAACAACCTATTAGGTCTCACGCCTGGTGCCGCCAACCTCACTGGCAATATTGCCGTAACCTTTACCCTGGCATTCATCACCTTGGTTGTTACGCTATTTAGTAGCAACAAGAACTACTGGGCGCATATCTTTGCTACTCCCGGTGTACCATGGGCGCTACTGCCTATCATGATTCCAGTAGAGTTAATCGGCATTGTAGTAAAGCCTTTCTCGCTCATGATTCGTCTGTTCGCCAACATGACGGCTGGGCACATTGTGACGCTCAGCTTTATCGGTTTGATTTTTATTTTCGGCAGTGTAGCAATTGCACCGGTTTCACTAGCTTTTGGACTGTTTATCAATATCCTAGAGCTACTGGTTTCCATATTGCAGGCTTACATCTTCACGCTGTTAACAGCCATGTATATTGGCGGTGCAGTGGAAGAACACCACGATACTGATTACCAAATGGGTGGCGGCGATGATGCCAACCCGGCTCACGCGCATTAATACGTTTACCACCCTCCTCTTTTTTGTTTCACACTCCCTTTACAAACTTTTTTATGCTTCTTTCTTTGTTGTTGCAGGTTGCCAATTCGGTTGGTTTGGCTGTTATGGGTGCCGGTATCGGTGCTGGTCTGGTTGCACTTGGTGCAGGTCTAGGCATTGGCCGCATTGGCGGTAGCGCTATGGAGGCCATTGGTCGTCAGCCAGAAGCTTCCGGCAAGATCCAGACTGCCATGCTGATTGTGGCTGCTCTTATTGAGGGTCTAGCTTTGTTCGCTGTGGTAGTTTGCCTATTGATTTCCTTTAACCTCACGCCTCAGTAAGGCAGGGATGCACAATTAAGGCCAGCCCGCTGCGCATCGCTTCGGCGCACGGCGTAGCGGGCTGATTCCGCTTAATGTCACTTAAATCAACGCTCGGAAACAACCGGCAGCCTGAGGCCAAGGTGTAATATTTAGCTTCGTTTTTTTTCTTATGAATCTTATAACTCCTGAACTCGGCCTGATTTTCTGGCAGACGGTGATTTTCCTTCTTGTCCTTTTCCTGTTAGGAAAGTTTGCCTGGAAGCCTATTCTCAGCTCATTGAAAGAGCGCGAAGATTCCATCGAAACGGCATTGCGCATGGCTGATCAGGCCAAAATTGAAATGCAGCAGTTGAAAGCTGGCAACGAAAAATTGCTTGCCGAAGCTCGTATGGAGCGCGACCGAATCCTGAAGGAAGCCTCGGTGGTAGCCAACCAGCACATGGAAGAGGCCAAGACCAAAGCCAACGAAGAAGGTATGCGCCTGATAGAGCAGGCCCGCGAAGCTATCCGCAACGAGAAAAACGCTGCCTTAGCTGAAGTGAAGAACACGGCTGCCCAGCTCTCTATCGACATAGCTGAGCGCATTCTGCGCCGTGAGCTAAAGGATACGCCTGCCCAGCAGCAATTGGTCAACTCGTATCTGCAAGAAGTAAAACTCAACTAAGCTATTGGCTATTGCTATCAGCTGTTATCTATATTTGATAGAAAATAGGCGGATAGCCAGTAGCCAGCAGTTCACAGCCAACAAAGATGTCTGAACTACGAGTTGCCTCTCGCTACGCTAAATCCTTGCTGGATTTAGCAGAAGAGCGTGGGACGCTGGCCGAACTAAAAGCAGATATGGAGCTATTCAGCCAAACGCTGAATCAAAACCGTGATTTGCGCTTGCTGCTTCGTAATCCGATTGTGAAGCACGATAAGAAGTTGGCTATCCTACGCGCCGTGTTCGGCAGCAAGGTGTCGGACCTCACGATGAAGTTCTTAACGATTATTACCCAGAAAAATCGCGAAAGCGCGCTGGAATTTATCGGTCCGGAATTTCTTCTACAGTATAATAGCCTGCGTGGTGTGCAGGTAGCCGAGGTAACCACGGCTACGCCACTTACGCCGGAACTTCGGGCGCAGGTAAACGAGTTGGTACGTCAGCAGTCCGACTCGCAGCAAGTACAGCTCACCGAAAAAGTAAATCCAGCGCTCATCGGCGGTTTCGTACTGCGCGTGGGCGACCGGCTCATCGATGATTCGGTGCGTTATCGGTTGCAGAAGCTGCGCACCGAATTTTCTAAGAACCCCTACCAATCCCAACTATAAGTCATGGCAGAAGTACGTCCGGATGAAGTATCCGCTATTCTGCGGGAGCAGTTGTCCAACTTTAAGTCCGAAGCCGAACTCGAAGAAGTCGGTACGGTACTACAAGTTGGCGACGGTGTTGCCCGTATCTACGGATTGAGCAAAGCTCAGTCGGGGGAATTGCTCGAATTTGAAAATGGCCTGCAGGCCCTCGTACTTAACCTAGAAGAGGACAACGTAGGCGCCGTAATGCTCGGCGAATACTCCGATATCCGGGAAGGTGATACGGTGCGTCGCACCAACAAGATTGCGTCTATCAAGGTAGGCGAAGGCATTATTGGCCGTGTGGTGAACACGCTTGGTCAGCCGATTGACGGTCGTGGCCCGATTGAGGGTGAGGTTTACGACATGCCCCTGGAGCGCAAAGCCCCGGGTGTGATTTTTCGGCAGCCGGTAACGGAGCCGCTGCAAACGGGTATCAAGGCTATCGACGCGATGATTCCGATTGGTCGTGGTCAGCGTGAGCTAATCATTGGCGACCGGCAGACGGGCAAGTCGGCAGTGGCTATTGATACTATCCTGAACCAGCGTGAGTTCTACGACCGCGGTGAGCCAGTATTCTGCATCTACGTAGCCATCGGTCAGAAAGCCTCTACGGTAGCACAGGTAGTAAACTCCTTGCAGCGCGGTGGCGCTATGGACTACACGGTGGTAGTGTCAGCTTCGGCTTCGGACCCAGCGCCTATGCAGTTCTACGCTCCTTTCACAGGGGCTTCTATCGGCGAATTTTTCCGCGACACGGGTCGTCCGGCCCTAGTGGTATACGATGACTTGTCAAAGCAAGCAGTAGCCTATCGCGAAGTGTCCTTGTTGCTCCGGCGCCCACCTGGCCGCGAAGCCTACCCTGGCGACGTATTCTATCTGCACAGCCGCCTACTGGAGCGCGCCGCGAAGATCAACTCTTCCGACGAAATTGCGCGCAATATGAACGACTTGCCGGAAAGCATCAGGCCATTGGTGAAAGGCGGTGGTTCTCTCACGGCCCTACCCCTCATCGAGACGCAGGCAGGCGACGTATCCGCTTATATCCCGACGAACGTAATTTCCATTACAGACGGGCAGATCTTCCTCGAAACCAACTTGTTCAACTCGGGTGTACGCCCAGCTATCAACGTAGGTATCTCGGTATCGCGGGTAGGCGGTAACGCGCAGATCAAATCCATGAAGAAAGTGGCTGGTACGCTGAAGCTTGACCAGGCGCAGTTCCGCGAGTTGGAAGCTTTCGCCAAATTTGGCTCTGATCTGGATGCGTCTACTAAGCTTACGATTGAGCGTGGCCGTCGCAACCTCGAAATTCTGAAGCAGCCACAGTTTTCTCCGCAATCGGTAGAAGACCAAGTAGCTGTAATCTACGCTTCCACAAACGGTCTACTGGACAAAGTGCCTGTGAACCGCGTGCGGGAGTTCGAGAAAGAATTCGTGCAAGTAATGAGTTCACGGCACCCCGACGCGCTGAAAGCGCTCAAGGCTGGTAAGCTCGATGACAGCATCACAGGTGCTATCCGTCAGGTTGCCAACGATTTGTCGGCGTCGTACGCTAGTTAGAAAGTTGAATTGTTTGATGGTTAAATAGCTGACTGTTCAACGCGTGAAGTTGAGGACGGCCAATTATTTAACCATTCAACTAGTAAGCAATTAGAATAAATGGCTAGCTTAAAAGAAGTCCGTGGCCGGATCGTTTCGGTACAAAGCACTCAGCAGATCACCAAAGCCATGAAAATGGTAGCGGCGGCAAAGCTGCGCCGGGCGCAAGACAACATCCTGCGGATGCGCCCTTACGCGCAGCGGCTCAACGGCATTCTGGCTAACCTAACGGGCCTAACCGGTGGCGAAGTAGCCAGTGAATATGCTATTCAGCGTGACGTTCGTCGTGTGTTGGTAATTGCCATTACCTCGGACCGTGGTCTTGCCGGTGCTTTTAATAGCAACGTTTTTAAGGGCGTAAACGCTTTGCTACGCGAACGTTATGCTATGCAGGCGGCGGCTGGCAACGTGACCATTATGGCCATCGGCCGCAAGGCACAAGACTACTTCGGTCGTCGCGCCATGCCTACCTTAGGTGACTATTCGCAGGTGTTTGCCAAGCTCTCGTTCGATACGGTGCGGGAAGCAGCTGAACAGGCTATGGATGCATTCCGCGCCGGTGACTTCGATGAGGTAGTTATGGTGTACAACGAGTTCAAAAACGTGGCAACGCAGGTTGTGCGCGCTGAGCAGTTGCTACCCCTAGTTCCTGCCGAAGTACCAGCAAACGCTACTTCAAATGCGGAGTACATCTTCGAGCCTTCGAAGGAGGAAATCATGCAAACCTTGATTCCGCAGTCGCTGAAGGTACAACTGTACAAGGCTGTACTAGAAAGCAATGCTTCGGAGCATGGCGCCCGCATGACGGCCATGGATAAGGCTACCGATAATGCTGGCGAGCTACTGAAAGAACTGAAGCTAACGTACAACCGTACGCGTCAGGCAGCTATTACTACAGAGATTCTCGAAATCGTGGGTGGTGCCGAGGCGCTAGCCGCAGGGTAATTCATATTAAGTTGAACCATAAAGAAGGCCGTCCTGCCGCGATAAGCGTGGCACGACGGCCCTTTTATTTCTATATGTTCCTGCCTTAAAAGGTCAGCTTATAAACTTTAAGGCTGCTGGGTATATCTGGCAGCTTCGAATTTCTTACTGGGCTTAGGTATCGCTGGGTTTTCTTCCAATAGCTGTAAAATATCGTTGGGCGTTATTTCGGTGAAATCCTTGATGACCTTGAGAGGTGCCTGAAACTGTTCAGCGGATAGGGTAGTACTAAGGCCAATGCACCGCATTCCAGCTTTATAAGCTGCTTGCTCTCCAATAAGAGCATCTTCGAACACTACGCAGTTCTCAGGCGCAACGCCCAATTTATTGGCAGTGACGGAATACGTATCCGCGTGGGGCTTGCCGCGACTCACATCGTCCTTGGTTATTACCACATCGAAAGAGGACCGTAGGTGCAGGTAGTCGATGATGTAGCCGATGGTGTCGTTGCCGGAGCCGGTACCTAGTCCAATGCGGAAGCCGGCAGTGCGCGCGGCTTGCAGAAAGGCACGTAGTCCTAATGCCTCCCGGCGCTTCTGCCAATAGAGCACCCGATAGAGCAGTTCGCGCTGGTCGGTATAGGTTTGCAGTTGCTTTTTGGGAATTGGATGGCGGAACACCGATTGGATAATGGCACCGGCGGGCATGCCGTTGAGGCGCTCCAGTAGGCGGCGGGCATTGGTGGTTAGGCCCAGGTCGCGGAAGAGTAATTGAAAAGCGCGAGCCTGCACGGCGGTATTGTCAACAATGACGCCATCCATGTCAAAAATGAGGGCGTGGGTAGTCGGATCAAGCATGTGAATGGAAAAGATGATAACGAAATGATAACTGCTTGTGCCTACGCATACCGAGCATTTTTGGCCATCCGAATCTTCAATCCAATATTGACCCCCTATCTTTACCGCCTACTATTGCTGCTTTCTACCACCTATTTCACGACTTGCCTTTTGAAAAAGTGTCTGTTTATCTTGCTGGCTACCACGCTGGCATGGCCTGCCGCCGCCCAACGAAAATCAAAGTCCTTGGAGCGCCCCAAACTAGTTGTGGGCATTGTAGTCGACCAGATGCGCTATGACTACCTCTATCGTTATTGGGAAAAATACGGTACGGATGGTTTCCGGCGCCTGATGGGTGAAGGGTTTAGCTACGAGGATACGCATTACAACTACGTGCCTACCTACACCGGGCCGGGACACACTAGTATCTATACCGGGACCACGCCTTCAGTACACGGAATCATTGGTAACAACTGGTGGGTGCGCGAAGACAAAGCGGCCACGTACGTAACGGAAGACAAGAATGTGCAGGCAGTAGGCGGTACGGACGCCGCCGGGCAGCAATCGCCGCACTATATGCTGACGACAACCGTCACCGACGAGTTGCGGTTGGCCACCAACTTTCAGAGCAAAACCATTGGGGTGTGCATTAAGGACCGCGGCTCTATCTTGCCGGCGGGACATGCGGCTACTGCTGCCTACTGGTACGATGGTGCAAATGGTGCTTTTATCAGCAGCACCTACTACATGAAAGCTTTGCCCGACTGGGTGACGCAGTTCAACCAGCGTGGCCTACCCGCGCAATACCTAAGCAAGCCCTGGGAAACGCTGTTGCCCATCAGCCAATACACCGAAAGCACCCTGGACGATGAACCTTGGGAGGGAGCCTTCAAAGGGGAAAGCAAGCCTGTGTTTCCTCACGATTTGCCGCTACTGAGTGGCGTGCCAACGCAGGTGGCTACTAAGTTGAAAGACGCGGGTGAGAAAGTGCCCAAAACCAACCTGGACCTGATTCGATCCACGCCTTTCGGTAATACGCTGACGACAGATATGGCCATGGAAGCTGTGCGTGCCGAGCAGATGGGTCAGCGCGGTGTTACCGACTTCTTGGCCTTGAGCTTTTCCAGCACCGATTACGTGGGCCACCAGTTCGGACCAAACGCCATTGAAACGGAAGATACCTACCTGCGCCTAGATCGGGATATTGCCCGTTTTCTAGATTTCTTGGATAAGACGGTAGGAAAAGGTAATTCCCTGGTTTTTCTGTCGGCGGACCACGGGGCAGCGCACTCGCCCGATTTTCTACTGGATAAGCGGATCCCGGCGGGCTCGGTAGGGCCCCGGTTTATGCGCGACTCTGTGCAGCACGAACTAGTACGTCGCCACGGCGCTGGGAACTGGGTGCTGAGCTATGAGAATCAGCAAGTGTACCTCAATCGTCCCCTCATCGCCCAGAAAAACTTCGACTTGCGCAAGTTTCAGGACGAGGTGGCGGAAGTGATGCTGAAGTTTTCGGGCGTAACGCGGGCCATTACCGCCGATGACTTGCAGAAGTCGCACTGGGAGAGTGGGATGCTGATGTACCTGGAAAACGGCTTTTATCCCAAGCGCTCTGGCGACGTGCTGGTGGTACTGGCGCCTGGCTGGCTGGAGTCCTACTCCTACCCGGCCGTTAACAAAGGCACCACGCATGGCTCGGCCGCTGCCTATGATACGCACGTGCCCCTGCTATTCTGGGGATGGCACGTCCGCCACGGCGAGTCATATGAGCCGGCTAAGATTACGGATATTGCGCCTACGATAGCGCGTTGGCTACATATTCAGGAACCTAGCGGCTGCACCGGAGAGCCCCTACTAGAGGTGCTGAAAAATAAGTAGGACTACAGGCAGGATGATATTGGCTTTTTTCCGGAGGAAGCCGTATACTTATCCATCTTTTACACGTACTTTATAAAAGTCGCAGATTCGTTGTTTGCGAATAACTCAACCCAATGGCTCACTTTAACCCCTGGCACGATGTGGAGCGTAATCCCAACGCGCCCTACACCGTAAACGGCATCATTGAAATTCCGAAAGGCTCCAAAGCTAAATACGAGTTGGACAAACAAAGCGGCTTGTTGAAATTGGACCGGGTGCTCTTCTCGGCTGTTCACTACCCCGCCGCTTATGGCTTCATTCCTCAAACCTACTGCGACGACAAAGACCCTTTGGACATCCTGGTGATGTGCTCGGTAGATGTGGTGCCGCTGTGCATTCTCGAAGCCAAAGTAATCGGCGTGATGCAGATGGTTGACGGTGACGAGGAAGATGACAAGATCATTGCCGTAGCGGCCCACGACATTTCAGTAAATCACTACAACGAGCTAGAAGACTTACCACCCCACGCTCTACTGGAAATGCAGCGCTTCTTTGAGGACTACAAAGCCCTCGAACACAAGCACGTATCAGTAGAACGTTTTATGGGCCGCGAAGATGCCTACCGCATCATCGAAGAAAGCAATCAGCTGTATAATAAGACCTTCGGAAGAGAAGCTGCTAAGCAGCCCGATGGAGTAGAGTTGTAGATCCGACGCGTAGTTGCACTATCTTACTTAAAGACCCACTGGCAAAGCCGGTGGGTCTTTGTTATTGGAAGGGAAATGCCTCGGTAAAGAATACCCGCGTAGGAACCGTACTTTTGCCTGGCGGCGTTGTTCTACTCTAGCCTCTCCTTACTTCGGTGTTATGCGAGAAATTACCGAGAAATCAACCGTCGCGCCCGCCTTGACTACCAGTCTGAAACGCTGGATAGATGCGGTGCTCTATAGTAGCACGTGGCTGGCGGCGGCAGCAGTAGGGCTCACTTGGGCTACGTTTCTATTTTGGGGCGTGCACATCCCGCTACGGTTGGCCGTCCTGATCTTTACGGCCACGCTCTTCCTGTATAATCTCGACAGCGTTTTGCCCTATAAGTACAGCCAGCAGTTAGTATTATCTGAGCGCAAGCTTTGGATGATTCAACACCGGCGTGAGTTGTTTCTGCTGGCCCTCGCTACACTGGTTATGGCGGGCGTATTGTTTTTGCTGGATGGCTGGGCACATTTGACGCTTTTCCTGGGCCATTTGATGGCCATTTCGCTGCTGTATTCATTGCCCTTGGTGCGCGTGCGGGGCCGGTGGCGGGCACTGCGAGACATGCCCCTACTCAAGGTATTTCTGATTGCTTACGTGTGGGCCGCCATTACCGTGTGGGTGCCAGCGCTGTATCTAAGCAAAGCACTAACCTCACCGGTCCTGCTGCTGCTGTTTTGCCGGCGGTTCTTTTTTATCCTGGCCTTGGCTTTCGTGTTTGATATCCGAGACTATACCAAGGATCGGTTGAGTGGCACGTATACGTTTCCGGGCTTATTTGGCGTGAAGGCAACCAAGTGGGTGGCGCTCACGGCCCTGGTTATCTCAAACCTACTGGTGCCGCAATCGGTGCCTTACTGGCATATTCCGCTACTGCTACTGCCCTCCGTGCTGACTGCGGCGGTTATCTGGTACGCCGACGAAACCCGCCCCGACTATTACTTTGCCCTACTGGCCGATGGCATGCTGCTGGTGCAATTTCTGGTAGTGTACTGGGCCGTGTAGCCGATAATGGAGTTGGGTTAGGTAGGGCAGTCGTTACGAAGTGCGTTTAAATCAATGGTTCACCATGCTTCCGAGGCAGTAAGCTCTTCCAAAGCCAGACCTAGCTTCTCTATTAAATCGTGGGCAAGACTGCCGGCTTGACCAAGCGCCTCGGCTGCCAAGCTACCAGCGCGGCCGTGGGCGTATACGCCCAGGAGGCAGGCATCAAGTGGACTAATTGATTCACGCTGAGCCCGCAAAGCGGTGAGTACGCCCGTGAGAGCGTCGCCGCTGCCGCCGCTGGCCATGCCGGGGTTGCCCGTGCTATTGAAGTAAAAGGCATCATCGGGAGTGCCAAGGCAAGTGTAAGCCCCTTTCAAGACGCAATAGCAGCGGTATTGCTGACAGAAATTCCGCAATAGCTCCAGCCGGTGGTAGTCATCGCGGGCAGGCTCCGTGAGGCGCTCAAACTCCTTCAAATGGGGCGTGAGCACCGCGTCGGGGGGTAGCAAAGTCAGCAGTTCGCGGTGGGCACCCAACAGGTTGAGCGCATCTGCATCCAGCACCAGCGCAAGTTGTTGTTCGCCAGCTTCACGTAGCAACTGCGTCAGCAACTCTTTGGTGGCTTCTTCTTGCCCCATGCCTGGCCCGATACCCACGGCATCGTACGGTTTCAGGGGAGGTAGGGTCGTTAAGCAATGCGGGTTGGGATCGGGTAGGACCATGGCTTCCGGCGCTGCGAGTTGCAGGATGTCGTAGCCGATGGTAGGAGTTCGCACTGTTAGCAGCCCCACGCCGCTTCGCAGGCAGGCGCGGGTAGCCATTGCGCAGGCGCCTATTTTGCCATAGCTGCCGGCTAGGATCAGCGCGTGCCCAAAGAGGCCCTTGTGCGAAAACACCGACCGACGGGGTAGGCGGCCGGCTATCATGGCGGCATCAACAAAATAGCGATGTCCCGAGACTTTGGTTACGAACTTTTCATCCAACCCGATTGGCAGCAAATGCCATTGACCGACGTAAGCAGCGCTTTGCGGGAGTAGGAAACACAGCTTGGGTAGTTCGAAGCTGACAGTGTGGTAAGCCTTCACGATAACGCTGTCGGCGGGTTGCGGCGCATCCGAAAATAGGCCCGAGGGCACGTCAATAGCCACAATTCGTGGCCAGGCTTGGTTGATATGCTGTACCACTGCGGCCGCTATACCGTCGAGCGGACGACTCAGGCCAGTGCCAAACAGGGCGTCTACCACGAGGCCGTCTTGGGGCAAAGGGGGTAGGGCATCCGAGTCTAGTTCGGCTACGGGCACGGCTGCGGGTAGGCGCTCGAGGTTACTAGTAAAGTCGGCGGATTGCTTGTCACTGGGTAGCTGCCACACGTGTACGGCGTAGCCTGCTTGGTGCAGAAGCCGCGCCGCCACCAAACCGTCGCCGCCGTTGTTGCCGGGGCCACAGAATACGTGTACTTCACCCGCCGTGCTGGGCGAGAGGCGTTGCATCAACCAGTCGGTAAACGCGGTGGCGGCGCGCTCCATTAAGTCAAGGGAAGAAATTCGCTCGGCTTTTATAGTAGCTTGGTCGGCTGCGCGGGTTTGATCAGCAGTGAGGATTTTCATGGCTAGTTTGTACGCGAATACGAAATAAGGCGCCACGTTTTCTGACGACTCACTGGCTTAATCGGTGCAAAAAAACTTATCCGCTTCGTCCTGCGTTTGCAACTAGATACCCATTATTGCCCCCTCTACCTTTTAAAAACAACCTATATGCAAACCTGGAACGATGTCATTCGTCTAGCCAATAACGGCAGCCCCGAGCCGCCCCGTCGCGTCGAGAAAACCAATGCCGAATGGAAGGCGCAGCTTACCCCCGAGCAATATTACGTCACCCGTGAGCACGGGACGGAGCGCGCCGGTACGGGCGAATATTGCCAGGCCCACGAAGCTGGCTTATATGCCTGCGTGTGCTGCGGTACGCCCCTCTACGACTCACGTACAAAGTTCGAGTCGGGCACTGGCTGGCCCAGCTTCACGCAGCCTGTCACCGACGATGTTATTCGCTATAAGAAAGACACCAGCTACGGCATGACGCGTGTAGAAGCACTCTGCAACGTGTGCGATGCCCACCAGGGACACGTTTTCCCCGATGGTCCTGCGCCCAGTGGCTTGCGTTTGTGCATCAACTCGGCGGCTATCAAGCTGGTGAAAGAGCCAGTAGCGAGCGAAAGCCGCTAGTTAGGAGTAGCGAAGTAATTCAACAAAGCCGCGCTGGTGCCGTCGTCACCGGGGTGGCTTTGTTTTTGGACAATACTTTTTGTTGGCTGCGCGTGTGTTGAGGACCGCCAAAATCTGTCGATTTTCGCACTTTGCAGGTGTGTGTGGCGCTGCCCCATTGCTCACGCAACATTTTCATTTTTCAGGCTCCTACTCATGTCACTATTATTCAACGATTTTGCCTCGTGGCAAGCGCATTGCGCTGCCACTCAAGAGCCTCTTTACCAACCGGTATTGGCCTACGAAATTGAGCAAAAGGGACGTACGGAGGAAGCTATCTGGCCGGGTCTGCAACGTGCCTACGACGTCATGCGCGACGCCGTGCACACTGGCCTTACTCAGAATATGGTGTCGCGCTCGGGCATGGTAAACAACGGGGCCAAGAAGATTGCGGCTTCCCCTGTCACGGTGCTCTCCCCCGAGTTTAAACAACTTATCACGCGTGCGTTAGGAGCCAAAGAAGTCAACTCATGCATGGGTAGGGTAGTGGCAGCGCCTACTGCCGGAGCATCGGGTATTTTGCCGGGGGTACTGGTAACGCTGCAAGAGCAACACCAGCTAGACGACCGTAAGATCCTGGAAGGGCTGTTAGTGGCAGCTGGTATTGCGCTCATCATTGAGCATAATGCCTCGCTGGCGGGCGCGGTAGGCGGGTGTCAGGCCGAAACGGGCTCGGCTGCCGCTATGGGAGCCGGTGCCATCGTGTACTGCCTAGGCGGGTCAGTAGAGGAAGTATTTGCCGCCGTGGCCATCACCATTCAGTGTATGCTGGGCCTGATCTGCGACCCCGTAGCCGGGTTGGTAGAAGTGCCCTGTATAGTGCGCAATGCCTCGGCCGCTGCCATTGCCTACTCCTCCGCCCAGATTGCCATCGCCGGTGTTGATCCGGTTATTCCTGTAGATCAGTGCGTGGCGGCACTCGGGGAGGTAGGGCAAAGCATGGAAACCCGCTACAAAGAAACTGCCTTAGGTGGATTAGCGAACACCACCCGCGGCCGTGAAATTGAAAAGATGGTGCTGGTGCAGGATGTGCAGATTCTGCCGGATGAAATGGAGGGCTAACGCAGCAACATCTAATGATTCAATTGGCCTAACTCGCAATTAGTATAGGCAAATTCAAGTCGTCTTGATAAGTTTCAAAGTGGTGACCACCAAAAGTCTAGTAAAATTAAAATGCTTCGCTAGCGGCATTCTCTGGCGTCATAAGGAGAACTCCTAAATACCGGAGTGCTTCGGCGTAGCGGCTGTGTAATTCCTGGTAGTGGCGCCATGCTTTCTCCGGATCGCGAAGTAGAGTTAGGTCTTGTTCCTGAAGATTGGCGTAGGCGTTTAAAAACTCTTGATGCGTAGGGTCGGTAGCCGGATCTGCATCGGGTGCCAGAGGGGTAGGAGTGGCATGGGCATTGTTCTGAAAAAAGCGTGCCACCCTATTAATAGCAATGCAACCAGCCTTAAAGCACAGCTCCATCTGCTGGTCGCGGGGCTGATCGACCGTGCTGGAAATAAGGGCCGCCGATTCCAGAATGATACCTGCTGCACTCACCCAGGAGCGACCAGCTTGAGGCGAGCGGAAGAACGATAATACGGGGAGAGACGTGTGGCTTTCTTCGATTTCAACGAACCATTCCTCCCAGCGCTGCCATTGAGGACCATCGTCGGAGAGGGAACCGCTCCGGTTTAGCCATTGGATAAGAGAAGTAGGGGTGGCGGGCGTGCCAGCGCGCAACTCTAGACGTGCGACAACCAACTCGCGCCGGGAAAAGGCTTGGTAAATAGTAGGCAGATATGAAATCAGCAGCGTGAGCAACAGTAAACCTAGTGTTGCCTCGGAGTAGGAGAGAGAGCTGGCAAATAAACGCCGGGTAGGCTCATCGGCCCCAATGGTGAGAAGGGAATTGTTGCTGATGCGATAACACCGGGACCAAGAGCCCTCGTCCAAGGCCCAATACATGGCTGTGTATCCTAGCGCAATGAATACCAGCCACACAATGGGCAGCGCTACTAGAGCCACTGGTGCGTAAAGCGCCATTACCCGGTCGCGGCGGGCGTAGGTGCTGCCTAAGCGGGCAATGCCATCGAAGAAAAAACGTAAGGCTTTGAAAACGGCGTTGTTGAGCAGTACCGACTCGTTGCGAGGTAATACAAACGAGCGAATAGCCGCCAATACCGCACTCAGCGCCAGAAGCGCTCCTATACTGAAAACCAGTACCTGCCAAACAATAATCCAAGGCATATAAACGACACAAAAATTGCTATACGGAACACCAGGCAGGAGGTAACAAAAGACTTGCGCAGAGCAAGGCCCGGCAACCCAAAACAAACAGTAGAGCACCTCACGTCAGTAAACCCGGCCACTGCTGTAAGCGGCATTATAGAACTTATGGCGCTCGTTACCGGCGCTCGCGCCACATCTTATTAAATGATTTGGGCGCTACTTCCAGCGCTTCGCGGCGCTTGCTCCAGCCTACCAGCGTCAGCATGCGGAAAAGCGCCCAGTTCTTGGCGCGGGCTGGCAGTATGTTCAATAGGCGCCTATTCAGCATGGCCTGCTTCCAGAAGTAGATGGCGCGCTTCTCCTCGCTGTCGTTCAGCCCTTCCTGCACGCTTTGCTGGCGGTTTTTGAGCAGTAGGTTGTGAATATTGATCTTCACCGGGCACACTGAGGTGCAGGCGCCGCACAGCGAAGACGCATAGCTCAAGTGCTTGTTTTCGGCTAGGCCGCTTAGGTGAGGCGAGATGACCGAGCCGATAGGGCCAGAGTAGGTGGTTTCGTAGGCGTGGCCGCCGATGTTTTTGTAGACCGGGCACACGTTCAGGCAAGCGCCGCACCGGATGCAGTGCAGGGCCTCGCGCTTATCGGGCTGGGCCAGCAGGTTGGTGCGGCCATTGTCGAGTAGGATGACCACCATTTCATCGGGGCCGTCTTTTTCCAACGGCTGCCGCGGACCCGTGTAAATGGTGTTGTACACGGTTACTTGCTGGCCGGTACCGCTGGTACTCAGAAGCGGCCAGAACAAATCCAGGTCTTCCAGCTTAGGAATCACCTTTTCGATGCCTACAATGGCAATGTGCGTTTTGGGAAACGTAGCCGAAAGGCGGGCGTTGCCCTCATTTTCCGTTACCGCTACGGCGCCGGTATCGGCAATGAGGAAGTTGCCACCCGTTACGCCTACCTCAGCGGCCGTATACTTGCTGCGCAGTAGACGGCGGGCGGTGAGCACTAATTCCTGGGCGTCGTCGGTCGGCGCAATCTTCAGGTGCTTCACGAAGATGTCGGCAATGTCCTTCTTGCTCAGGTGCATAGCCGGCGTCACGATGTGGTAGGGACGCTGGCCGTTGAGCTGCACGATGTACTCGCCCAGGTCCGTTTCCACCGACTCGATACCGTTTTTCTCCAGGAATTTATTCAGATGAATTTCCTCCGTGGTCATGCTTTTGGCCTTCACCACGGTGCGGGCGTTGCGGCTAGCCATAATCTTGCCTACCTCGCGCAGGGCTTCCGTGGCGTCCTGCGCCCAGATAACCTTGCCACCCCGAGCCGTAAAGTTGCGCTCAAACTCTAGTAAGTACTCGTCCAAGTGGTTCATCACCTGGCCCTTGAGGTAGGAGGCGCGCTCCCGTGCCAGCTCGTGGTCCTGGTAAAAGCCCATGCCGGTTTGCACGGCCGTGTTATACTTGCCAATGTTGAACCGGATTTTGCGGCGGTGTTCCAGATCGAAGGCTTTTTCCTCCGAGTCAGTCAGGAATTGTGTGGCTTTGAGCATGGCAGTAGGGAGTAGACGCGTGGAGGGCGGAAAAACGCAGAGGCTCGCGGAAGCAACTTCCGCGAACCTCTGATAAACAAGTCAGAATACGAAGATACTCAGGGTTTGCTGGAATCTACCACAATGCGCTGGTC
>Ga0210040_10003587_pt1 | contig 20880 bp, 19 predicted proteins | sample CryGeyCG12114_NA_FD_185462 | JGI IMG/M metagenome (GOLD analysis project Ga0210040, IMG submission 185462) | Groundwater microbial communities from aquifer - Crystal Geyser CG19_WC_8/21/14_NA (SPAdes) (version 2) | ecosystem: Environmental > Aquatic > Deep subsurface > Groundwater | place: USA... | reverse complement strand
CACGTCGCGGTGCTGCACGACGCCCTTCAGCCAGTGCCACGTGGCCAGCGGCGGGATGGCGGCGCTGGTGGCGGCCATCGTCGTCACCTCGTCGCGGGTGCGCGGTCCGGGTGCGATGCGCGCCCAGGCGAACTCGGCGGTGCCCGCGAGCCAGCCGGCCGCGGCGAGCGCCGCAACCCGCGGACGGCGGGCCAGCGCGAACCCGACGGCGACCAGGGCGGCCGCGGTCACGGCGGTGTGCTGCGGACGGCGGCCCAGCGCGGCGTCGGCCCGCTCCCGCCAGTCGGCGCCGTGCAACCGCCGCATGAGGACGTCGTCGGCGTTGCCGGCCTGCACGCGGACGCTGACCCAGCGGTCGGTCGGCCGCACCGGGTGGGTGATCCAGCGCTGCCCGCGGACCAGCCGGGCGCCGGTGTCCATGACCCGCAGGGCCAGGTCGGAGTCCTCGCGGAAGGCCCGCGGGAAGCGCTCGTCGAAGCCGCCCACGGCCGAGAGCGCGGCGCGCCGGTAGGCGAGGTCGGCGGTGATCCAGCTGGAGGTGGCCAGCCCGGCGGTCCCCCGCTCCCAATCGGTGGGCCGCCGGTGCTCCGGCAGCGGCACGCGCACCCGGCCCTGGCTGCCGGCGACGTCGGCGGGGAGGTCGGCGAGGTCGGCGGCCAGCCGCTCGTACCAGTCGGGGTCGGGGACGACGTCGTCGTCCAGGAAGGCGATCCACGGCGTCCGGGCGGTGCGCCACCCGAGGTTCCGGGCGCGGGCGGGGCCGCCCCCGCCGGTGCGCACCACGCGGACCGGCGGCAGGCCCGGGCGCTCGGGCCGCAACGGTTCGCCGTGCGGGCGGTCGTCCACCAGGACCAGCTCGGCCGGCCGCGGACCGGGTGCCGCGGCCAGCGCGTCGAGCAGCACGTCGAGCGAGGGACGCCCGATCGTCGGCACGACGACGCTGCACTCCGCGAGCATGATCGCGTCGTGCCCGGACCGGATCGGGCAGAAACACTACGGGCTTGAAGTTCTTGCACCCGTCCACCCGCCCGGAAGCGGGTCAGATCGCGCCCGGGTGCAGCTCCACCACGTCGTCGGCGAACGCCAGCCGCGCTGCGGTGCGCGCCTGCAGCTCGTCCCGGCCGAGCCCGGCGACCATCTCGCGCACGACCAGCCCGTCGGCGCCCACGTCGATCACCGCCAGCTCGGTGTAGATGCGGTCCACGACGGCGGCCGCGGTGAGCGGGAAGGTGCAGGCGGGCAGGATCTTGGGCCGACCGTCCTTGGTGGTGTGCGTCATGAGCACCAGCACCCGCTTGGCGCCGACGGCGAGGTCCATCGCGCCGCCCACGGCCGGCGGGTGACCCACCTCGTCGGTGGCCCAGTTGGCGAGGTCGCCCTTCTCCGAGACCTGGAACCCGCCCAGCACGGTCACGTCGATGTGCCCGCCGCGCATCATCATGAACGAGTCGGTGTGGTGGAAGAAGGAGCCGCCGGGCACGAGGGTGACCGGCTGCTTGCCGGCGTTGATCAGCTCGGGGTCGCCCTCCCCCGGTGCGGGTGCCGGTCCCATCCCGAGGATGCCGTTCTCGGAGTGGTAGACGATCTCCTTCTCGGGAGAGACGACGTCGCCGACCAGCGTGGGCATGCCGATGCCGAGGTTGACGTAGGCGCCGCTGGGGATGTCGCGGGCCACGCGGCGGGCCATGTCGGACAGCGGGAGCCGGGGTCCGCTCATGACGCCTCCACCTGCACGACCCGGTCGACGAAGATGCCGGGGGTCACGATGCTCTCGGGGTCCAGGTCGCCCAGTTCCACGAACTCGCGCACCTGGACGACGGTCAGGGCGGCCGCGGTGGCCATGGTGGGGCCGAAGTTCCGCGCCGCGGTCGAGTAGACGAGGTTGCCCCAGCGGTCGGCACTGCGGGCCTTGATCAGGGCGACGTCCCCGTGCAGGGGCTCCTCGAAGACGTGCCGGCGGCCGTTGATGACGCGCACCTCCTTGCCCTCGGCGAGCAGGGAGTCCGCGCCCGCGGGGGTGAAGAAGCCGCCCAGGCCCGCGCCGGCCGCGCGCATCCGCTCGCTGAGCGTGCCCTGCGGCACGAGCTCCAGCTCGATCTCACCGGCCCGGTAGCGCTCCTCGAACCAGATGGACCCGCTGGACCGGGGGTAGGAGCAGATGATCTTGCGGACCCGGTGCTCGCGCAGGAGCGCGGCGACGTCGGACTCGCCGCTGCCCGCGTTGTTGGTGACCAGCGTGAGGTCGCGCGCGCCCTCGTCCAGCAGGGCGTGCACCAGCTCCACCGGGATGCCGGAGTTGCCGAACCCGCCGACCAGCACGGTCGCGCCGTCCTCGATCCCGGCGACGGCGTCGGTCAGCGACGCGACCCTCTTGTCGATCAACTACCGCTCCCCCTGCGCTCGTGCGGGACCCCGCGCCCGGCTGGGGACACTCTGCACCAGTCCGGCGCGGGTCCGTGGCCCAGGGCCGGATCGGTCAGTGCCGGGCGCGCGCGGCCGACGACACCCGCGCCAGCGCGTCGGTGACGACGGCGGCGTCGTCCCCGAGCAGGGCGAGCAGGTGAGCCACGAGCTCGTCGTGCGTGCGCGCCGCCTCGGTCACCCGGCTGCGCCCGGCAGGGGTGAGCAACGCGTGCAGCACCCTGCGGTCGGCGTCCCCGCGCTCCCGGAGCACCAGGCCGTCGGCGACCAGCCGGCTCACCGTGCTCGTCACCCCGGGGCGGGACAGCCCGAGGGCCTCGGCGACCTCGCCCATGGAGGCCCGCTCCCCCGGCGACTCGGCGATCCGCCGCAGCGCCTCGAAGCCGGTGAGCGAGATGTCGTGCTGGCGGTGCAGCGCGGAGTCGACCCGCCGGGTGATGCGGTCGTGCACCTGCACGATGCGCAGCCACGTCTCGGCGGGGCGGGGCGCGACCCCGGGGAGGGCGGCGGGGTCGCGCGGGATGCCGCGCGCGAGCGCGTCCTCGGACCGTGGCACGCGAGCGGAGTCCCCGGATCGGGAAGGGTCGAAACCGTCGCGGACGCGTCGGGTCGGTCAGCGGCCGGGGCGTCGTCGGGTGGTCGCGGTGACCAGGGCCGCGCCGGTCGCCGAGAGGACGCCGGCGGCCAGGAGCAGCGGCAGCGAGGACGCCTGGTCCGCGCCGGCGTCGGACACCGCGGCGGCCACCTGCAGCGGCACGGCCGCGGCGGAGGCCTCGTCCCCGCCGACGACGTCGAGCGCCGCCGGGCCGGTGGCTGTGCTGGGCGGGATGCGCACCTGCGCGGTGACCGCGCCGTCGTCTCCGGCCGTCGCCGAGCCGAGCACCTCGCCGCTCCCCCGCAGCGCGATGGTGACCCGCTCGCCCGGCCGGTAGCCCTCCACGCGGATCCGGACGGTCCCGCCGGCGGGCACCGAGGTCTGGTCGGCGGAGGGCTCCGCCGACGGCGCCGGTGACCGCGGGGAGGTGGGTGCCGGCGGGGTCGAGGGCCTCGTCGTCGGGGACGGCGTCCCCGGCGGCACCGGCACCGACGGCGCGGGTCGCGGCGGCGAGGAGGACGACGGGACCGGGGGTGGCGTCGGCCCTGGTCCCGGTCCGGGCGCCTGCCCGGGCGGATAGGTCGGGGACGGCGGCGGCGCGGTGGCCGCGGCGCAGCCCTCGACGGTCGGGCGGGTGAAGGTGGAGTCGACGAGCTCGTCGACGAAGGTCCTCCCCGAGCCGTCCTGCGCGACGTACTCGAGACGACCGTCGATCGTCTCCCCCGGGGCGACGTCGCCGGTGCGCAGCACGACGGCCTGCCCGGGCCGGAGCACCGCCTCGTCCTCGCCGGCCGGCCGGCGGGTGGTGGCCAGCCGGACCGAGTAGGGCAGCGTGCCGGCGACCACCTCGACCACCAGCCCGCCGGGCCGGCAACTCGGGCCGTGCGTGACCCGGGCGTCGGGATGGGTCGGGTCGTCGATGGCCGCGGCGGGCCCGGCGGAGGTGACGCCGGCCGCGGCGACGATCAGCAGCAGGCCGGTGAGCCCGAACGGACGCCGGGCCGGCACCGGAGACGCGGCGCGGCGCTGTCTGGTGCTGATCGGCCCACCCTCCTGGGATCCGACTCGTCCGTGTTCCGATGATGACCGAGGTGACGCACCGTCGCCAGGGGCTCACCGGCCTCCTGGGCGTGTCGGTCGGTGTGTCGCGACTGCTGCTCCACCCCACGACTTGACGCGCCGGTGTGGCCTGGGTCACAGTCGATGCGGGCGGGGGCAGCCGGCAACGAATGGCCACCCATCGCTGGGTGGACCGACCAACGCGGCCAGACCGCCAGGACCGGCCCCCCGCCCCTCAGCCCGGTCTGCACCCCTCGGAGAGCAGCGGCCGGTCGGCGGGTGCCCGCAACTTTCTCCTCGACACGATGACGGTCCGTAGTTGTTGCGTCACTACGCGGCTTACTGTGGCGTCGAGGGCTCCTCGATCCCGACATCCACGTCGCCTTCGTCCTCCCAGTACGGCAACTCCGGCGCTCTCGTGCCGGGAGACGGGAGCACCGACGTGACGTCGGTACTCGACCACCCCGCGCCCAGCGCCCCCTCCCTCCGCCGCCGGACCGGCGCGGCCTCCGCGGCTCTCGCGCTGCTCGCCACGGCAGGCCTCCTGCTGGACCAGTCGGGCTCCGCACGGGCTGCGACCGGCATCGGCCTGGGAACGGCGGACGGCTTCGCCGTGCTCGCCGGCTCGGGCATCACGAACACCGGCACGACGACGATCACCGGTGACATCGGCATCGACTCGGTGGATGCGCCCTTCCCGGGTGAGGACGACATCGTCCTGGACGGCATCCGCCGGAGCGGCGCGGTGAGCAACGGGGCCAGGAACGACCTGGACACCGCGCACGCCGCCGCCGCCGGGCAGACGTCGAGCGAGACGGTCACCGCCGACCTGGGCGGGAGGACGCTGGTGGCCGGCGTCTACACGTCCGAGGCGCCCACCATCGAGACGATGGGCCTCACCGGTGCGCTCACGCTGGACGCCCAGGGCGACCCCGATGCGGTCTTCGTCTTCCAGGTCGGCAGCGCGCTCACCACCGCCTCGGACAGCAGCGTCGTGCTGATCAACGGCGCGCAGGCGTGCAACGTCTACTGGCAGATCGGTTCCTCGGCGACACTGGGCACGCGCACGCGCTTCGTCGGCACCATCCTCGCCCACACCAGCGTGACGCTGACCACCGAGGCGACCGTCACCGGGCGGGTGCTCGCGAGCAACGGCGCCGTGACGATGGACGAGAACACGATCACCCGGTCCCCCTGCACCGCGTCCGGCGACGAGGGCACCGGCGGCGACGAGGGCACCGGCGGCGACGAGGGCACCGGCGGCGACGAGGGCACCGGCGGCGACGAGGGCACCGGCGGCGACGGTGACGACGGCGACGGTCGCGGTGGCGACGACGGCGACGGTCGCGGTGGCGACGACGGCGACGGCGACGGCGACGGCGACGGCGACGGACCCCACACGAGCCAGGTCCCCCGGGTTCCGGTCGGCGCGGTCGACGCCGGTGACGGCAGCAGCACCCGCGGTCCCGACACCGGGGAGTGACGCGCCGCGGTTCCTTCCGCGCCCGGGCGTCCGGTGCGCTGGCCGGCGTGCTCCTCGCCGTCCTCGTGGCGGGATGCGGTTCGGAGAGCACCGACGTGGCCGCCGCGCCGACCCCCGCGCCGTCGTCGTCGGCTGCTGCTCCGGCTGTCCGGACGCCGCAGGCCGGCTCCGCACCCGTGCGGCTGCTGATCCCGGAGATCGGCGTCGACTCCGCCCTCATGGAGCTCGGCCTGCAGCCCGACGGATCGCTGGAGGTCCCCCCGACGGGGTTCCCTGCGGGCTGGTTCACCGGCGCCCCGGCGCCGGGCGCGACCGGCCCCGCCGTCATGGCGGGTCACGTCGACTGGGAAGGATCACCGGGCGTCTTCTACGACCTGCGGCTGCTCGAGCCGGCCGACGAGATCACCGTGACTCGGACCGACGGCAGCTCTGCCGTCTTCTCCGTCGTCTCGGTCGAGCAGTTCGACAAGGACGCGTTCCCGACCGACGCCGTCTACGGGGACCTGGACCACCCGGGCCTGCGGTTGATCACCTGCGGCGGGTCCTTCGACCCGGACGAGCGCAGCTACACCGACAACATCGTCGTCTTCGCCGACCTCGTGCCCGCCTGACCGCCCGCCCGCCTCACCGGGAGTTCCCCGGGCGGCGGTGCGAGGGTGGGGCATGCCTTCCCCCGACCTCGCCCGTCGTCGCTACGACCTGCTCGTCGTCGGCGCCGGGACGGCCGGCCTCGTCGGCGCCCAGGTGGCCGCCGCGCTCGGCGCCCGGGTGCTGCTCGTCGAACGGCACCGCTTCGGCGGCGACTGCCTGTGGACGGGGTGCGTGCCGTCCAAGGCGCTCCTGGCCGCCGCGCACGCCGCGGCCGACGCGCGGGCCGCCGCGAGGTACGGCGTGCACGTGGCGGACGTGCGCGTGGACGGGCCGGCCGTGCTCGCCGCGGTGCGGCAGGCCATCAGCACCATCGCGCCGGTCGACTCACCGGAGGCCGTCCGCGGCTCGGGTGCGGAGACGGCGTCGGGGTCCGTGCGGTTCACGGGGCCGACCACCGCGGAGGTCGACGGCGTGCCGGTCCGGTTCCGGCAGGCGCTCGTGTGCACGGGCTCCAGCCCGGACCTGCCCGACCTGGCCGGGCTGGGCGACGTCGACCCGCTGACCACCGACTCGGTGTGGGAGCTGCCCGACCTGCCGGACCGGCTCGCCGTTCTCGGCGGTGGCACCAGCGGCTGCGAGCTCGCCCAGGCGTTCGCGCGGCTCGGCGTCGCCGTGACCCTGGTGGAAGCCGGCGACCGGCTGCTCTCCGGCGAGGACCCGCATGCCTCCGAGGTCGTCACCGCCGCCCTCCGCCGGGACGGCGTGGACGTGCGCACCGGGAGCACGCCGATCCGGGTGACCGGCAACCCGGCCGGCGGCCGGCTGCACCTCGCCGACGGCGGCACGGCGGACTTCGGGCGGCTGCTGGTGGCCGTGGGCCGGAAGCCGCGCACCGCCGACCTCGGGCTCGACACGGCCGGGATCGCGGTGGACGGGTGCGGCTGCGTGGTCGTGGACGACGCCCTGCGGACGACGAATCCACGCATCTGGGCCGCCGGCGACGTCACCGGCCATCCCGCGTACACGCACGTCGCCGGGGTGCACGGCAACCTCGCGGCGCTGAACGCCGTCCTCGGCCTGCGCCGGCGGATCGACCTGTCGGCGGTGCCACGCGTGACCTTCACCCGCCCCGAGGTGGCCGCGGTCGGCGAGCCCACGACGGGCCCGGGCCCGGACCGCGAGGTCCTCAACCAGCCGCTGCGCACGGCGGACCGCGCCATCGCCGAGCAGTCGACCGAGGGGTTCACCCGGCTGGTCGTGGACGGCCGGCACCGGGTGCGGGGCGCCACGGTCGTGGGTCCCCGGGCCGGGGAGGCGCTCACCGAGCTGACGCTGGCGGTGTCCCGCGGGCTGACCACCTCGCACCTCACCGGGGCGATGCACCCCTACCCGACGTACGCGGATCCGCAGTGGAACGCCTCGATCGCCGACTTCCGCGGCCGGCTGACCGGACGGCCCGGGATGCTCGCCCTGACGGCGCTCCGGCTGGTCCGCCGAGCCCGGCTGGCACTCGGGGATCAGCCCGGCGCGGAAGTCGGCGATCGAGGGCCGGCGGGGCTGAGCGGCCGGGGTCACGGCGCCGCGTCCGGCTGAGGCTCGGGCGAGGGCTCCGGCGTCGACTGCGGCGTCGGCGTCGGTGTCGCCGTGGGCGTGGGCGTGGGCGGCTCGACCCGAGGTTCCGGCTGCGGCTCCGGTGCCGACTGCGGCTCCGGTGCTGACTGCTCCGGCGCCGACTCGGGCTCGGGCTCGGGCTCGGGCGGCGGCGGGGGCGTCCACCACGACCCGTTGCTCACCAGGACCGTCACCGGCCGGTCGGTGCTGGCGACCGAACCGGGGACCGGCCACACCTCGAGGACGACGCCGGGACGACGCGAGCTGTCCACCCGGACGAGGTCCGCGCTCAGCCCGGCGCCCGAGAGCAGCTCGAGGCATCGGGTCTCGCCGGAGCCCTCGCAGCCGCCGGGGACGGTGCGCCGGGTGCCCTGCACGTACTGCGGGTCGGCCGGCGCGAACTCCGCTCCCGGCCGGGCGGAGAGGATCGGCGCCAGCGAGTCGTGCCAGATCTGCGCAGCCTTGCCGCCTCCGAAGCCGCCGACGTCCCGGTTGGCGACGGGGTCGTAGACCATGACGCTCGCGGAGATCTGCGGCGTGAAGCCGACGAAGGCGATCGAGTAGTTGTCCTGCGTGGTGCCCGTCTTCCCGGCGATCTGGTGACCGGGGATGTAGGCCCGGCGGCCGGTCTGACCGGGGTGCCCCGGCTCGACGTCCTTGCGCAGCGCCTGCGCGAGCGTGTTCGCCAGGCCCACCGGCACGACCTGCTCGCAGGCACCCGGCCCGCCCAGGGGCCGCCCCTCGTCGTCGGTGAGCGGCTCACCGTGGCGGTCGAGCACCTCGTCGACCGGTGTGGGCGCGCACCGCACCCCGCCCGAGGCCAGCGTGGCGTAGGAGTTGGCCACGGCCAGGGGGCTGGTGGCCTCGGCGCCGAACGTGAACGACCCGCGGTTCTCCGCGACGATCGCGTCGGCGACGGGATCCAGCGACGTCAGCCCCAGGCGCTGGGCCATGCGCACCGGCCCCTCGACCGAGCCCAGCCGGTCCTCCAGCGCGAGGAAGTAGGTGTTGGAGGAGCGGTACAGCGCCTCCTCCATGGTCAGCGTGCTCGGGTAGCGGCCGGCGTTCTGCACGTCGTAGGGGCCGTCGCCGTCCCGGTACACCTCGGACACGTAGGGGTCCGACGTCGTGATGCGGTGCTCGAGGCCGAAGCCCTGCTCCATCGCGGCCGCGGCCGTGAACGTCTTGTAGATGGATCCGGCGCCCTGCCCGGCGGCCAGCGCGAGGTTGACCGACGTGCGGGTCGGGTCGCCCGCGGCAGCACCGAAGACCCGGTTGACCGACATGGCCAGCACGCGGCCGGTGCCCGGCTCGATGGCCGTGTAGATGCCCGCCCGCGGGTCCTCGAGGGCGAGGGTGGCGCGCACCGCGGCGTCCCCGGCCCGCTGCATCGCGGGGTCCAGGGTGGTGCGCACGGTGAGCCCCCCGGTCTCCACCAGCTCGCGGGAGACGCCGAGCTCACCGGTGAGGTGCTGCAGCGCGTAGTCGCAGAAGAAGCCGCCGACGGTGGCCTCGCGGCACCCGCGCGGGGAGCCCGCACCGGGCTGCACCGTGACCGGGGTGGCGCGCGCCTCGTCCGCAGCCTGCCGCTCGACCATGCCCAGCTCCACCATGCGGGTGAGCACGACGTCGCGGCGCTCGGTCGCCCGCTCCGGGGCGACGAGGGGGTCGTACGTGGTCGGGCTCTGCACCAGGCCGGCGAGCGTGGCGGCCTGCGCGAGGGTGAGCGCGTCGGGCGGCACGTCGAAGAAGGTCTCCGCGGCGGCGGCGATGCCGTAGGCGCCCGCGCCGAAGTACACGCGGTTGAGGTAGCGGGTGAGGATTTCGTCCTTCGTGTACCGGCTCTCCAGTCCCAGGGCCAGCTGCGCCTCCCGCAGCTTGCGGCCCACGCTCTGCTCGGTGGCGCCCTCCCGGCCCTCGGAGTCGTCCGCCGTCTGCAGCCGGATCTGCTTGACCAGCTGCTGGGTCAGCGTGGAACCGCCCTGGACGACGGTGCCCGCGGCGAGGTTGGTGGCCAGCGCCCGCGCCAGGCCCTTCGCGTCGACGCCACCGTGCTCGTAGAAGCGGGCGTCCTCGATGGCGACGACGGCGTCCTTCATCACCGGGGCGATGGCCTCGCCGGGCACCACGGTGCGGTTGCGCCGGTAGAGCTCGGCGAGGAGGGATCCGTCGGCGGCGAGGATGCGGGTGTTGCCCGGCGGGGTCCGGTCCAGCAGGTCGGCCTGGACGGGACGGAACACCTCCGCGGTCGTCCGCGTGGCCAGGGCGGCACCGCCCACGAGCGGCCACACCAGACCGGCGGTCAGCGCTCCGGCCAGCAGGACGGCCAGCGACAGGAGCAGCAGCGCCCGGCCGCGGCGCGGGCCGGCGGCCGGGGTGCGCTCGACGGCGGGCAACGGCAGTCCGTCAGCGGGACGGGCGGGCACGGAACTCCTTCGACGGCGGCATGGAACGGCCCGCCACGAGGGCTGGCTCCCTCGCACAAGTGCCCGGATCTGCTCGATTCCTCCCGATCCCCGCGCATCGTCACGGGACCTCAACACCCGGGGGCGGGATCGGGCGACGTCGTCATCGGATCGCAAGACGGCGACGACGTCCGGGCGATCCGGTGTCGGGCCGGCCCGCCCCGGAGCGGGCCGGCCACACCCCCGTCAGATGGCCATCGCCGCCAGCACCTCGGCCTCGGCGCCCGCTCCGGCGGATCCGCTCGAGGTGATCCGGCCGGACTCCAGCACGTAGTAGGTGTCGGCGGCCCGCAGCGCGAACCCGATGTGCTGCTCCACCAGGAGCACGCCGAGGTCCCCGCGCCGGGTCAGGTCCAGGATCGTCCGCTCGATCTCCGCGACCACCGAGGGCTGGATCCCCTCGGTCGGCTCGTCCAGGATGAGCATGCGGGGCTCGGTGATCAGGGCGCGGGCGATGGCCAGCTGCTGGCGCTGCCCTCCGGAGAGCAGGCCCGCACGACGGTCGATGACCTCCGTGAGCGCCGGGAACAGCTGCAACGACTCGTCGACGAGGCGGCGACCGTTCCGGCGACCGTCGGCGACGACCTGGAGGTTCTCCCGCGTGGTCAGCTGCCCGAAGGAGTGCTGCCCCTGCGGGACGTAGGCCAGGCCCCGGGAGACGCGGGCGTGCGGACGCAGGGCGGTGATGTCCTGCCCGTCGAGGCTGATCGCCCCGCCCGTGGTCCGGAGCAGACCCATCACCGCCCGCAGCAGCGTCGTCTTGCCCGCCCCGTTGTGCCCCGTGAGCACCACGATCCCGTCGTCGGGGACGGTCAGGGAGGCTCCGTGCACCACCGTCGTGCGGCCGTATCCGGTGTCCACCTCGCGCAGTTCCAACATGTCAGGCCCCTTCCATGGCGGGGGTGTGCTCGGCCGCGGTGGCGGTGCCCAGATAGACCTCCTGGACCTTCGGGTCGGCCTGGACCTCCGCGACCGAGCCCTCGGCGATCACCCGGCCACGGGCCAGGACGGTCACCGACGTCGCGAACTGGCGCATGAAGTCCATGTCGTGCTCGACGACGACCACGGTGCGCTCGGCACCGATGCGGCGCAGCAGCCTGCCGGTCTCCTCGCGCTCCTCCTTGCTCATGCCGGCCACCGGCTCGTCCAGCATCAGCACGTCGGCGTCGCCGACCAGGAGCATGCCGATCTCGAGCCACTGCTTCTGGCCGTGGGCGAGGATCCCGGCACGCGCACCTGCGAGGTGGGTCAGCCCGATGGTGTCCAGCACCTCGGCCACGCGCGGTTCGATGCGCGGTCGCCGACGGAGCATGGTCCACGGCGAGCGCCCTGCGCCGGCCGCGATGTCGAGGTTCTGCAGGACGGAGAGCTCCTCGAACACGCTCGCCGTCTGGAAGGTCCGCCCCACGCCGAGCCGGGCGATCTGGTGGGTCCGGAGACCGAGCAGCTGGGTACCGGACTTGCGCACCCGGCCGGTCGCCGGCACGAGGCCGGTGATCGCATCGATCACCGTCGTCTTCCCCGCACCGTTCGGGCCGATGAGGAAGCGCAGGTCGCCCTGGAACAGCGTCAGGTCGACGTCCTCGACGGCCTTGAACCCGTCGAAGGTGACCGACAGGCCGCGGACCTCCAGGTACTCGCTGCCCATGCCCGCGTTGCCGCCGTAGACCGGGCCCCGCTCCGCGCGGGGCGACGGGGTGCTGCTGCTCATGCCACGGGCTCCTTCTCCAGCTCGGTCGTGGGAACGGGGCGCGCCGGCTCGCCCGGAGTGCCGCCGTCGGACGCCTCCTGCCGGGCGGGGGCACGGCGGCGGCGCAGGAGACCGCCGAGCGAGGCCAGGCCGCCCGGCAGGAAGCCGACGACGAAGATGAACAGCGCCCCCTGGGCGTAGACCCACGCCGAGGGGAAGCTCTCCGACAGCGACGACTCGGCCCAGGCGATGCCGATCGCGCCGAGAACGGGACCGAGCAGGGTGGCCCGGCCCCCGATGGCGACCCCGATGAGGAACGCGATCGACGGGACGATGCCGACGTCCGACGGCGAGATGATGCCGACGAGCGGGACGAACAGCGCTCCCGCGATGCCGGCGAACGTCGCCGCCACGGCGTAGGCCACCACCTTGACGTTGGCGGGGTCGTAGCCCAGGAAGCGGACACGCTCCTCCTGGTCGCGCACCGCCACGAGCAGCTCTCCGTAGCGGCTGTGCATCAGCTGGCGCACGACGGCCACGACGACGAGCAGCGTGCCGGCCGCGATGAAGAACAGCAGCCGCCGGTTCGCCGGGTCGGCGAGGTCGAAGCCGAAGAAGGTGCGGAAGCGGTTGAGGCCGTTGCTGCCCCCGAGCATCTGCTGCCCGATCACCCACGTCGCGAAGGCCGCCGCCAGCGCCTGGGACAGGATGGCGAAGTACGCACCCTTGACCCGGCGCTTGAACACCATGAGGCCGAGCACCACGGCCACCGCACCGGGCGCCAGGAGGACGGCGAGCAGCGTCACCACCGGGGAGGAGAACGGCTGCCACCAGCCGGGCACCTCGCGCACCCCGGCGATCGCCATGAAGTCCGGGACGGCGTCGCCGCGGACCTGGGCGTCGGCGAGCTTGAGGTGCATCGCCATCACGTAGGCGCCCATGCCGAAGAAGAGGCCCTGGCCGAGGGTGAGCATGCCGCCGCGGCCCCACGCGAGCCCGATCCCGGCGGCCACGATCGCGAAGCAGAGGAACTTGCCGAGCAGGCCCAGCCGGAAATCGCTGAGCACCGCGGGCGCCACGGCGAAGAGCAGGACGGCCGCGAGGACGAAGCCGGCACCGGTGCGCAGTCGGGCGGGAACGGCCGCCCACCGGCGGGCGGGGACCGCGAGGGCGGTTGCGGTGCTCACACCAGGCTCCTGGTCTTGAGGCTGAAGAGTCCCTGCGGTCGCACCTGCAGGAACAGGACGATCACCACGAAGATGAGGGCCTGGGCGACCGACGCGGTGGTGGAGTACTCGATGAAGGACTGGAGCAGGCCCAGGACGAAGGCAGCGATGAGCGCGCCCCGCAGCTGACCGAGACCGCCGGCCACCACCACGAGGAACGCGTTGATCAGGTACGACTGGCCGACGGTGGAGCTGGTGGACCCGATCAGGGTCAGCGCCACCCCCGCCACACCGGCCAGTCCGGAGCCGATGAAGAAGGTGGTGAGGTCCACCCGGCGGCTGGAGATGCCACTGGACTCCGCCAGGTCACGGCTCTGCATGACCGCGCGGGTGCGCCGTCCCAGGGCGGTGTACTTCAGGGCGGCGGCGAGCGCGGCCAGGCAGACCAGCGCCAGCACCAGGATGAACAGGCGCGTTCGCGGGATGACGGCCCCGAGGACCTCCACCGACCCCGAGAGCCAGGACGGCGCCCGTACGTTCACCGCCGGGGCACCGAAGATGTCCCGCGCGATCTGCTGCAGGACCAGCCCCACCCCGAACGTGACCAGCAGCGTGTCCAGCGGCCGGTGGTACAGGTGGCGGATCAGGGTGACCTCGACGATGACCCCCAGCAGGCCGCCGACGACGAAACCGGCGACCAGGGAGATCAGCAGCGAGGCCCCGACGGAGGCGGTCGCCTGCTGCACGACGAAGGCGGTGTAGCTGCCGGCCATGATGAATTCGCCGTGCGCCATGTTGATGACGCCCATCTGGCCGAAGGTCAGGACCAGGCCCGTCGCTGCGAGCAGCATGATCGAGCCGGTGCTGAGCCCGGTGAACACCTGCGAGACGACCACGTCCATGGGGGGCTCCTCTCTGCCGAGGTGGACCGTGCGGGGCGCCCGGGGGCGCTCCGCACGGTCCCGGGATCAGTCGGACAGGCTGTCGGCCCAGTCGTAGGTGGTCAGGTAGGGATCGGGCTCGATCGCCCCGTCGGACTCCCACACGGTGAAGATCTGGCCGTCCGGCCGGATCTGGCCGATGCGCGCGGTCTTCGAGATGTGGTGGTTGTCGCCGTCGACGACGACGGTCCCGCCCGGCGAGTCGTAGGAGACCCCGTCAGCGGCCTCCTGGACGTCCGCGACGTCGAAGGACCCGGCCTCCTCGACCATCGCCTTCCACAGGTGGACGCCGGTGTAGGCCGACTCCATGGGGTCGGAGGTCACCCGGTCGGCCCCGTACTCCGCCCGGAACGCGTCGACGAACGTGGTGTTCTCCGGGGTGTCCAGGGTCTGGTAGTAGTTCCACGACGCCAGGTGGTCCTGCACGTTCTCGACCCCGACGGCGGCGACCTCCTCCTCGCCCAGGCACATCGACATCACCGGCATGTCCGCAGCGGTGAGGCCCGCGCTGGTGAACTCCCGGAAGAAGGCCACCAGGGAGTCGCCGACGACGACGTTGAACACGGCGTCGGCGTCCGCGGTGCGGATCTTGTTGACGATCGTGGAGAACTCCGTCGCCCCGAGCGGCAGGTAGTCCTCTCCCTTGATCTCGATGCCGTTGGCCTCGGCGTAGGCCTTGACGATGGCGTTGGAGGTGCGCGGGAAGACGTAGTCGCTGCCGACGAGGTACAGGGACGTGACGCCCTGCTCCTTGAGGTAGTCCAGCGCCGGGACGATCTGCTGGTTCGTGGTGGCCCCGCTGTAGAAGATGTTCGGGGAGTCCTCCAGGCCCTCGTACTGCTGCCCGTAGTAGAGGAGGCCACCGTTGTCCTCGAAGACCGGCAGCATGGCCTTGCGGCTGGCCGAGGTGTAGCCGCCGAAGACGGCCGCCACGCAGTCCGACGTGACCAGCTTCTCGGCCTTCTCGGCGAAGACCGTCGGGTCGGAGGCGCCGTCCTCGGCGATCAGGTCGAGCTGCTTCCCCAGCACCCCTCCGTCGGAGTTGATCTCCTCCACGGCCAGCTCGATGGCGTCGCGGATGACCGTCTCGTTGATCGCGGTGGCACCGGAGAGCGAGTTGATGGCACCGACCTTCACGCTGTCACCGCTGGTGTCCACGCAGGACTCGGCGGACGCGGCGCCGGCGCCGTCCTCACCGACGCGGCTGCCGCAGGCGGTGAGGACGAGACCGAGGACGGCGGCGGTGGCCGGCAGCACGGTGCGGCGGCGGGTTCGGGGCATGGTGGGACCTCTCAGCAGGGGGACGGGGCGGGAGCGGGACCACCGGTGCGGGCGCGCACCGGTGGGGGATCAGGTGCTGAACAGCCGGGCGGCCGTCGTCTCGTGGCGCATGGCGTAGACGTCGAGCTGGGGCGTCACCGCCGCGATGTCGTCGAGGGGTGTGCCGGCGGCGGTGCGGGCGAGCTGGGCCAGCACGGGCGCCGCGGCGAAGATCCGGCGCTGAGCCTCCAGCGGCCCCAGGCGGCCGAGCCGCACGGCGGCGGAGAGCATCCCGGAGCAGGCCGAGCGCAGGTGCCCGACCACCGCACGGGGCAGGTCGATGGACAGCGCCCGGTGGACGACGCCCTCGACCACGGCGAGGTTGCCCGGGGTCTCCCCCGCCGTGACACGGGCGAGGAATTCCTCGTCGGCCAGCGGCGGGAGCGTCCGCCGCGCCGCCAGGGCGAGCTGGCGGCCGCAGGACTCCGAGGCGGTCCGCGCGGCGGCACTGAGCTTGTGCGCCCGGAGCAGGTGGTCCAGGCGCACCAGCTCGTCGACCGACCCGGCCCGGAAGGCGTGCGCCACGCAGACCGCGTCGAGCGTCGCGACGTTGTGGCGCAGGTGGGTCTCCACCACGTCCGCGACGACGTCGGCGTCGGCGTCGGGATGGGCCGCCAGCCATGCCTCCAGGCCGTTGGAGTGGACGAACCGCCCCGACGGGAACGCGCTGTCGTGCAGCTGCAGCCACGCCAGCTCGGCGTCCCAGTGGTCAGGAGTCATGGTCGTGCCCGTGCGGAGCCGGCGGGCCGTGGTGATCGGCCGAGGTGCTGGTCCACCCCTGGGCGGCCAGCGCGACCGCCTCGACGCGGCCGTGCAGGTGCAGGTCCTCCAGGAGCTTGCGAGCGGTCCCCGGTCCGGTGAGCAACGGGGTCCTCAGCTCGGTGGCCGACACCTCGAGCGGGGCGTGCTGGTTGCCCAGCAGGTAGCCCAGCAGCAGCGCGCGGCGCACGGCGTCCGGTCCGGAGTTGTCGGCGAAGGGCAGGACGATCGCGTCCTCGGCGGGTCTCCGGACGGCGACGACGGTCGCGCCGTCGTCGGCCAGGACCACCCCGTCGGCCAGGAAGCTGCCCCGGGGCAGCCGGACCACGACGTCCCGGCCGCCGACGGTCCGCAACGCCTGGCGGTGCTTGCGGGCATTACCCCAGGGGACGTCGACCGGGTCCACCGTCCGCCCGGCGAAGGGGGCGTCCGTGACGGCGCCCAGGATCTCCGTCGCCTCCACGTCAGAGCCTCCCGCTCAGCTCGGCGGAGCGCTGCAGCTGCCGCCGGGCGGCGGCCCGCAGGGCCAGCTGCGCGCGCTGCAGCGCGGGGGCGTCCCGGGCCAGCAGGCGCACGGCGGCGCCGACGTCGTAGGGCAGGGCGCTGGCCGCGCCGGTGACGTCCGGCAGCTCCCGCAGCGCCTCGGTCAGGTGCGCGGGGAGGTCGGACCCGGCCAGCGCCGGCGCCACGACGACCATCGACGCCACGTAGTCGTGCTCGGCGAGGAGACCCGCGACCCGGGGGTCGGCCCGGCCGGGGGTGACGTCGAGGACGTCGCGGGCGCACAGGACGCCGTCGTGGTGGACCGACGTGGTGGCCCGGTACGAGCGGTAGGCGAAGCGTTCGCCGTGGCCGATGCGACCGGCCGCGAGGGCGTCCCAGCCGACGTAAGCCGAGCGGTCGGAGACCGCGACGCTGGTGTCCTGCTCGTGCCGGGACGCCGCGTGCGGGATGACGTTCTTCGGGAAGTGCTCGACGAACGTGTCGTCGTCCAGCAGGAAGCGCACCGACTGCCGGGAGCTCCCGTCCCCGGCGAACACCTGGGTCGCCGACTGGTGCGTCAGGTGCAGGCTCGTGCCCGGCCCGGCGGTGACCGCGGTGCTGACGTGGTCGCCGGGGAACAGCCCTCCGGTGGGGTTCTGGACGCAGAGGAACGCCATGCCCGGGTCGCCGGGATCGAGGTACATCGGGACGGTGACCCGCTGCGGGAACTCCTGGCGCACGCCGGCCAGCTGCGTCCGGCCGCCCCGGCCGCGGACGAGGTCGAGCTCGAGCCGGCTCCCGGTGGCCGTCGCGGTGCTCACGTGGGCACCCCGAGCGCCAGCGCGTCCCGGACGATCCGGTCGAACGCCTCGTCCAGCCCGGCACCCGAGCGCAGGTCGGTGAAGACGGTGGGCTTGGCGGGGCGGGCGACCGTGACGTCGCGGCGCATCAGGTCCAGGTCGGCGCCCACCAGCGGCGCGAGGTCGATCTTGTTCACCACGAGCAGGTCGGCCTGGAGCATGCCCAGGCCCTTCTTGCGCGGGATGTCGTCCCCGGCGGCGGTGTCGATGACGAAGACCCAGTAGTCGACGAGGTCGGAGGTGAAGGTGGCGGCCAGGTTGTCACCGCCGGACTCGATGAGCACGACGTCCAGGCCCTCGAACCGTCGCTCCAGGACCTCGATGGCGGCCAGGTTGGCCGACGGGTCCTCCCGGATCGCGGTGTGCGGGCACGCCCCGGTCTCCACGGCCATGACGCGGGCGGGGTCGATGAGCCCGCTGCGCCGGACGCGCTCGGCGTCCTCCTCGGTCATCAGGTCGTTGGTGATCACCGCGGTGTCGATGCCCGCGGCCTCGAACATCGGCAGCAGGCGCTCGAGGAGCCGGGTCTTGCCCGACCCCACGGGGCCGCCGATGCCGATGCGGATCGCTTCCGTCATGGGAACCCCTACTTGATCGTGTACTTGCGCCCGAGCGGCACGGTGGTCATGGGGGTGCTGGTGCACAGCTCGCCGTCCACCTCGACCCGGTAGGTGTCGGGGTCGACGGTGATGTCGGGGCAGTAGCTGTTGTGCAGCAGGTCGTCCTTGCTGAGGCCACGGGCGCCGACGCACGGCAGCAACGGCGTGTCCAGTCCCAGCCGCTCGGCGAGGCCCCCCTCGATGGCGGCTGCGGCGGCGAAGGTGACCGAGACGTCGGCGGGCGCCTTGCCGTACGCCGGCCACTGGGCCCGGTAGCGGAGCGGCTCGCAGGTCATGAGCGAGGCGTTCGCCTCACCCATCACCGACCAGGCGGGGAAGCCGCCCTTGAACACGACCTCGGGCTTGATCCCGAAGAACTTGGGCTCCCAGAGCACGAAGTCGGCCAGCTTGCCCGGCTCCAGCGAGCCGACGGTGTGGTCGATGCCGAACATGCGCGCCGGGTTGATGGTGATCTTGGCGAGGTAGCGCAGGATGCGGGCGTTGTCCGCACCGGTGCCGACGTCGTCGGGCAGGGCGCCGCGGGTGGCCCGCATGTGGGAGGCGAGCTGCCAGGTGCGGGCGACCGTCTCGCCGATGCGCCCCATGCCCTGCGAGTCCGAGCCCATGGCCGAGATGGCGCCGAGATCGTGCAGCACGTCCTCGGCCGCGATCGTCTCGCGGCGGATGCGGGACTCGGCGAAGGAGACGTCCTCGGGGATCCGCGGGTTGAGGTGGTGGCAGACCATCACCATGTCGAGGTGCTCGTCGAACGTGTTCACCGTGTACGGGTTGGTGGGGTTCGTCGACGAGGGCAGGCAGTGCCGCTCCCCCACCACGCGGAGGATGTCCGGAGCGTGACCGCCGCCGGCGCCCTCGGCGTGGTAGGCGTGGATCGTGCGCCCGTCGATGGCGCGCATCGTGTCCTCGAAGAAGCCCGCCTCGTTCAGGGTGTCGCTGTGGATCTGGACCTGCAGGCCCAGGTCGTCGCCAGCGTCCAGCGAGGCCCGGATGGCGGCCGGGGTGGCGCCCCAGTCCTCGTGGATCTTGTAGCCGATGGCGCCGGCCATCCCCTGCTCGATCAGCGGGGCGACGTGCGCAGCGCTGCCGTTGGCCAGGAACCCGAAGTTCATGGGGAACGCCTCGACCGCGCGCAGCATCCGCGCGAGGTTGGTCGGCCCGGAGCTCGTGATGCCGACGGTGACCGGGCCCAGGCCGCCACCGATCATGGTGGTGATCCCGCTGGACATGGCCTCCTCGACCAGTCCCACGCTGTCGAAGTGGACGTGCACGTCGATGGCGCCCGGCGTCACGATCATGCCCTCGCCGGAACGGACGTCGGTTCCGGCGCCGATGACGAGGTCGGGGTGGACGCCGTCCATGACCCGGGGGTTGCCGGCCTTGCCGATGCCGGCGATCCGGCCGTCCCTGACCCCGATGTCGCACTTGCGGATGCCGAGCACCGGGTCGATGAGGAGTGCGTTCGTGATCACGAAGTCCAGCGCGCCGTCGGCCGTGGTCACGGAGTTGTGGACCGCCATGCCCTCGCGCATGGTCTTGCCGCCGCCGAAGACCGCCTCGTCGCCGTAGACGGTGTCGTCGGCGTCGACCCGGGCGAGCAGCTCGGTGTCGCCCAGGCGGACCCGGTCGCCGACCGTGGGACCGAACAGCTCGGCGTAGTGCCGGCGGGAGATCCGGATGCTCACAGCGCGTCCTCCGTCGTCGTGGCGCGGGCCGTCCCGGCGCCGAGGAAGCCGGCGGCCGCGAGCGACGAGAGGAGCTCCGGAGGCGCCTCCGTGCCCAGCGCCGAGTCGGTCATCTCGTTCATCCCGAAGACCTCGCGCGTGCCACCGATGGCGGTCAGCTGGACCTCGCGCTCTTCGCCGGATTCGAACCGGACCGCGGTTCCGGAGGGGATGTCGAGGTGCATCCCGTAGGCGAGGCGGCGGTCGAAGGACAGTGCCCGGTTGGTCTCGAAGAAGTGGAAGTGGGAGCCGACCTGGATCGGCCGGTCGCCGGTGTTGGTCACCACCAGGTTCACCGACGGGCGCCCGGCGTTGAGGGTGATCTCGCCGTCCTCGACGAGCACCTCCCCCGGCGTCCGCGCCGGCTCCTCGTCGCCGTCGGCCGATCCCGGGCGGATCGGGTCGTGGATGGTCACGAGCTTCTGGCCGTCGTCGAAGAAGCCCTCGACCTGCACGGTCCCCACCAGCGCGGCCACCCCGGGCAGCAGATCGTCCTCGGTCAGCAGGTGTGCACCGATGCGGGTGGCCTCGGAGACGCTGACCCCGGCGCGGGCCGCCTCGACGACCTCGTCGGCGATGAGTGCACGCGCCTCCGGGCAGTTCAGCTTGAGCCCCTTGCCCCTGCGCCGGCGCGCCAGTTCGGCGGCCAGGAACAGCAGGAGCCGGTCCTCTTCCTTGGGGGTCAGGTGCACGGGTTCTCCTCGTGTCCAGATGCGGGAGTCCCGCCGTCACTGTTGAACACGAGGAATCATGGTTGCATCACAGGAGACGGATCAAGGCGGTCGATCAAGGTTGACGGGCTCGTAACAGCGCCGACACAGAGCTCGCCGAGACGGTCCGGCGCTAGCACGGGGAGGCCGGCCGGGGAACGGCCAACCTCGTGAACCGGGTCACCGGAGAGCCGGCGCGGGGCGGGTGCGGCCGGGGTGCTGGACCCGGCGTCCTCGGGCCGGCCGGGCTGGAGTCGGGGACGACGAAGCGGCCCCGCACTTCCGTCGAAGTGCGGGGCCGCTCGGTGTCTCAACCAGACGTGCACCCGAAGGGATTCGAACCCCTAACCTTCTGATCCGTAGTCAGATGCTCTATCCGTTGAGC
>Ga0210040_10003586_pt1 | contig 20881 bp, 20 predicted proteins | sample CryGeyCG12114_NA_FD_185462 | JGI IMG/M metagenome (GOLD analysis project Ga0210040, IMG submission 185462) | Groundwater microbial communities from aquifer - Crystal Geyser CG19_WC_8/21/14_NA (SPAdes) (version 2) | ecosystem: Environmental > Aquatic > Deep subsurface > Groundwater | place: USA... | reverse complement strand
ACCAGGTTAAAAAACCAATGCCAAATAACTTCAGACTGAAATTTGTCCATTTTAATTTGAAACAGACAGTAATTGGTCGGTTATGGCTATTTTTCAAAAGGTTAACTATTGCCTGGCTTCATAAACTCCGGCATGAGGCTTGAAGGTCTCTTTAGTCATACAAAACAGTCCATCCTGTTACAAGGTCGCGCAATGCTTTTCTGGTCAGACAAAAAATTATTCTGGGAAACTGAAAAGTACTACGAATGGAATATTTTTGGGAGACGAAAAGTATTAAATATGAACTGCAAAATACTGATTCTAATACTAACTGCACTACTATTTCCACGATTAGAGCTCATATATGGTCCATAATAAATGATAAACCCTCCGTAAGTGCATATAAAACTTTGCTTAAGAATTGTTGAAGGGAGATAAGATAAAGGAGGAAAGATTAGTGAATGCATTTACGGGAGGGACTTTACTATTTGGGGAGATGTTGAAATTGAATTGAATTGTTGATTTATAATAATTATTTTACGGTTTGGAGGTGGTGGTGGTGGAGGCGGTGATTTCAACATCTCCCCAAATAGTAAAATCTGTTCCATTTACGTGATCCAGAGATCAATGATAATGTTATATAAATTTGAAATATTATCACAGAAGTGAAAGTATGTAAAAAGTATTGTTTTTGGTAGTTGGTCAATTATTCTATTGAAATTGCGTATAAATCAAGGTAGGGTACTTTTATTTAGTTCTGTTGTGTGGTTTGTTTTTCCATGTCCACACTATGTGGAGTGGAGTATCTGTTGATTGATCAACACCACAGTGCGTTTTTTGTCTTCTTCTAGTTTCTCTGTTTTGGGCAATTCAGAATCTTGCTATTAGGTTAAGAAAATTTTTAATATAAACATGCAAGTTTGAAAAAAATGAATATTTGAAAGTTTAATGCGTATGATCTGCTGACATACGATAAAATGCTTGTTGAACTTACCCGCTTCGCAATTTTTTTTAATTCACTAATTGATTTAAACCCTACTACACTACTGGTTCGAACTTCGGCCCCACCAATTTCTACCTCAATTTTTCTTTGTAGCTGGCCCCACTTATTTCTACCCCAACTGTTCTTACATGCAATATTATAGAGCTCTTGGCTCCATCCATGGCCTCGCTAGATTCTCTCTCAATTTTTCTTCTATGCATTACAGCTCTTGGCTCATGGCCCCGCTAGATTCTATCTCAATTTTTCTTATTGTAATATTGCTGTATGCAATATAACAGCTTTTGGCTCCACAGTCTCACGAACAAAACCGAAACGTGTAAACGAGCAAATTTCTTGAAAACAAACTTGAAGTCTTCCTAATACTTTCTAGTTTATGTTTACAAAATATTGTAATCCCATGCGGCCGTTAAGTTTCACTATAACAAAATTCGTGAAAAAATTTAACATGGAGTTAAATGGGAGAAAAAAGTAGCAAGGATTCACTGTCTTCACTGAATTTTTACGTGTTATTTTCCGTTACTTTGTTGGACTGTTACTGACAAACGAATGAGCATCGGATGGGAATGCATGCATGTTTCAGGTGCATATACTGGAGAGAGAGTCTAATAGGGAATGGCACGTGTCGGTTCGTGTCAATATTCTCGTTTCGTTTGACCGGACCGAACCAGTAATTTCGTGTCGTGTCGAGCCATTGAAACGAACCGATCGTTTCGTGTCGGTTCACTTCTTTGACACGAAACGAACCGCGTGTCAAACGTGTCAAATATTAAATTATAATAAATGACCGGTTTAAATAACTTGACAACGGTCTTTATTAACAAAAACATCACAAGAACTAGTAAAAGCCCAAAAAGTGCTTAAAATTTTAATTTGGAGACAAAACAACGTTTGAAAATTATAGTGTGCATATTTAAAAAGACTGAAATTATTCATTTAGTAACTTGTATCTGATGGCTATAAGATAATTTCAACAGAAACACACCATACCAATAATCAATTGTTATGACCATGAAGTGGAATGCAGAAATGACGTTAAAACTACGCATTGCATGGCCATGCAAGCTCTCAACTCTAGTATAATACCATGCTTAAAAAAAAAGTCTTTACATTACATTTGACACGTTTGACACGCGTGTCGACACGAATTTTTCGTGTCGTGTCAAGGTTTGACACGTGTCAATCGTTTCGTGTCACCAGTTGACACAGGTCAAACGTTTCGTGTCACCCTTTGACACGTTTCAAAAAATTAACTGACACGAACCTGACACGAAACGAAACGAACCGTTTTGAAACGTTTCAAGCTGACACGTGCCATTCCCTAGAGTCTAAGGAAGACTTAGAAAGTGTTTTTAAGAACTACATTTCAAGACTTACATTGTAAGTTATACCCCAATTTTTCTACTATGCAGTTGGCCCCACTTATCTCTACCCCATTTCAATGCAGCTAGCCTCACTTATCTCCACCCCATGCTGTTGACCCACGGCCCCACTAATTTCTATATCAATTGTTCCTTATGCTTGTGACTTGTTGTGCGTTTCAATCACATATATACTAATGATTTCTGCGTTTCAGAACTAAAAATTGTTGATTGAATTGATCCAGTGAGCTTGAGTTTTCAGTGATCCAACAAAAATGAAACCATAAATCATAAAATCACTATTCACCATTCAGAAAATTAATGTACCAATACATTTGGGGTAAGTCATTAAGATTTATCTATGTAAAGCCCAAGAGAAGAATTTGCCAATGGCAACCAATGCTTCAAAGCCGCAGGACTTATTTTCTCTGTCCTCTCCGATGAAAATAACACTGTCTCCACCCCCATAGATTTTTTGAACGATAGTTTTCCTTTGCCCTATTTCTCAAAAAACGTTTGGCAGAACTTAGTGATTCAATCCTTGCTAGTATCAACCGACGGTTTGCGATACGTGCACATGCGAATAACATCGCTTGTAAAATAATTTCGTGAAATAGGTATTAATTACCTTTTCGAGCTCAGGAAGCCACAAGTTTATTGCCACTAGGGACTCTGCATCCACTGGAGTTGTTCAATGGTAGTGCGCGGAGTGCGAGTTCCGGTTTTCCCACTTACGAAGTGTTAAGCTTCGTCACCTTTAAAGTAGAAGTTACAGTTATAGTCTCTACGTGGAAGCACGGAAACCAGTTGATTGTTTTGCAGTTTGTTTACGACTGCTTCGGCGAGTTCATCAGCGCTGATGCTCCAACCGTTGTGTCAGCTATGACTGGTAGAACATGTATCATCAACAGGAGCACACGGGATAGGATAAGTACTGGCTGCAGCCGTGGACGGTCTATCTAATTTCATTTCCATGTCTTCTTCCAGTAAAAAAAAACTTCGTCGCAATCATTCGCAGACATTGGTATTGGTTTGCCGAATTTAAACTGGGCGGGAACAGAGCTTAGCGATCCCAAACTGCACCTAAAATAGAAAATAATTGCTTTAGCTGTGTAGTCTTCAAATCCTGGTTTATACTTTTATTTGTGTACTTATTAAATACAAATCTTCGGTAACGCCTACCGATTTATTGAAAGGTCTACTCATCCTCTGGTATTAACATGTCGAAGAACATAAGATGTTCCTTTTACAAATTCCGGTAAAAAGAAGTCGAAGTTAGAGCACCGATTCATGAGGCTTCTTCCTGCACACACGACCATATCCTTTACGGTATTTCTCAACACTGTTGAAATTTTTTTATCCACGCGCAAAAGTTTTTCAGTCAGTTTCATCAAGGAAAATGCTCCAGCGTCATTGTTGTACATAAGCATCACAGAATAAGCCGCTCTACTTCCAGTAGGAATCACAACGGTCATCTGCTTGGCAAGGCGGGCAAGTAACCATCTATAAATTAACTGACAACTAACGATGACTATGCAGTAATACTTATTAAGCAATAATGAAATAAAACATTAAATATTGATTGCTAATCATTTTATTATGTATACTTTTATGTAAATACATGTGTCATGAAAAATTGTAAAAATTGTATGCATCAACTTATTTTGTTGGTGGATCCGGGATCTGCATGACTTCCATGATGATCCTTAACTGCTCCTCCGGATCATTTCTGATGGCACTCATCAAAATTTTCCAGAGGAGACTCCGGACTCATAATCCATTCGAAACCTGGGTTGTTTATCCCTAATTCCTCATCATCGGAATCGTCAAAAGTAAACTTGTAAGTTATTGTTCCGTCATTTTCCTCCTTTACGGAGAAGAGGCTTCAACAGGCTCAACAAAGAATTATAGTGGATATTATTTGATGAATCAATCCGAATCTAGTTTATTAGAAATTTTACTTACCTTGTTTTCTTTCTTTGCCTCCTTGGAGGAGCCAGAGGCTTCAACAGGCTGAACAAAGAATTATAGTGGATATTATTTGATGAATCCATCCAAATCTAGTTTATTAAAAATTTTACTTACCTTGTTTTCTTTCTTTGCCTCCTTGGAGAAGCCAGAGGCTTCAACAGGCTGAACAAAGAATTATAGTGGATATTATTTGATGAATCAATCCAAATCTAGTCTATTAAAAATTTTTCTTACCTTGTTTTCTTTCTTTGCCTTCTTGGAGGAGCCAGAGGCTTCAACAGGCTGGAAAAAGAATTATAATGGATAATATTTGATGAATCAATCGAAATCTAGTTTATTAAAAATTTTACTTACTTTGTTGTCTTTCTTTGCCTCCTTGGGGGAGCCAGAGGCTTTAACAGGCTGAAAAAAGAATTATAATGGATATTATTTGATGAATCCATTCAAATCTAGTTTATTAAAAATTTTACTTGCCTTGTTTTCTTTCTTTGCCTCCTTGGAGGAGCCAGAGGCTTCAACAGGCTGAAAAAAATTAAATTGGATATTATTTTATGAATGTCATTCTAGTTTATCAAAATTAAAACTAATGCTTACCTTGTTTTCTTTTTTGGACGAGCCAGAGGCTTCAACAGGCTGAAAAATAATTAAATTGGATATTATTTTATGAATGTTAATCTAGTTTATCAAAATTAAAACTAATGCTTACCTTGTTTTCTTTTTTGGACGAGCCAGAGGCTTCAACAAGCTGAAAAATAATTAAATTGGATATTATTTTATGAATGTTAATCTAGTTTATCAAAATTAAAACTAATGCTTACCTTGTTTTCTTTTTCGGACGAGCCAGAGTCTTTAACAGTGTAAAGGTCCATTATAAAAAACAACCAAACAAAATTGAAACGAAGCTAAGAAAGTTAAGTTAACAAAGATTTAATTATTGTAATGCTTGGTGATGTGAAAAAACAAAAATGCAAGTAAATTTCAAACTAACCGCTTTATAGTATAGCGTACATTGTTTGCATCAACATAGAGTACAGTGCAATGTCCAGATCACGCTTTGTCTACTTTACCTCTTGCGTGTTTATTATATTGTACTGTAACCGTCCCATAGGGAAACCACGTAAGCAAACGAGAAGACGTGTGGGACGACCTAAACAAACGGGTAAAGGAAAACTTAAAACAAAAAGAAAAAAACGTCAGGTAGGACGTGGCATAAACAAAAAACAAATTGGGAGAGGTGTTAGTAAAAAATCTAAACAAATCGGAAAAGGAAAAAGAAAAACTCGAAAGCAGCGTATGACTTTATTTTAATTAAAAATGACTACCGGCATGAGAGAAAGCTTTAATTTGTTTGAACCCAAACAAATCGACGTAACTGACGTAAAAAGTGGGTACACTGCATACTATCCCACTATTTCATTGAACGAGAGTGCTGCACCAATTGAATTTATTATTCCTGCAACTAACGATGCGTAATTGAATTTAAAGGACAGCTTTCTGTACCTTCGAATTCGTGTTTTAGATGCAAGTGGTAAAGAAATTGCAAACAATGCTGCTATTAGCATTACGAATTTCCCTATAGTCAGTTTAATTGAGAAGGCTGAAACATACTTTAATGACAAGTTGGTCAGCACGCTTCATAACTATGGATATCTTGAATACCTAGCAGTTTTGTTGGGTAAAGGAAAGGAGGAGAAAAAGGCAAGCCTTCTCAATGGTTTATGGGTAACTGATAGTTTAGGAACAGCTACTGTAAAAAATGTGGGATACGGTGAACGACTCAAGTTTTTGGAAAAATCAAAATCTTTAGAACTTACGGGTAAAATTTATGACGGAATTTGGCAGCAGGATCGATACATTTTACCTAACGTGACAGTTAAACTAAAGTTGCTGCGACAGAAAGCTGATTTCGCGTTGTACGCACCTAAAAATGACGTAAAGTATACAATTGAATACCAGGAGGCGATTTTATTTGTCAAGCGTCACATGTTGAATCCAATTGTTCAACATCAACACATGGCCGCTTTGGAAAAAGGAGAGGTAGCTCTTTATCCCTTTCAAGACATTCAAGTCAACACATTGGCTATTCCAAAAAATGAACTTGTTCATGTTCGTCAATGGATTTTTTCAAAAGAAGATATTCCAAAGCGAATCGTAATAGGACTTGTTAAATCAGAAGCATATGAGGGACGGTTGGATGCGGACCCATTCAATTTTCGTCACTTTAATTTGAGTAAATTAGCTGTTACCTTAAATGACGATCTGTCTCAGTACGCATTATCGGAATTTGACTTTGATTCCGATCGATGGTTAGTAGCATTCGAGAAAAACTTTCAAGATTTAAGAAGACCCGACGACATTGCCTCAATCCTCAGGTAGTCGACGCTATCCTCCAAATGAAGCCTATCCCCATCCTTTTCTTCCGTGGACGCGTCCAGCGATACTTTTCACTCAGCCCCACACATCAAAAGCCGGGTGGAGATGGAATCCAGGTTATCAGCCACATCAGCAATACTGTTGTGGCAAAAACTCGTTCCATTTGTCTACAGGGCAAAAAAACACTCCCTGTACACACAAGCTTCGCAAATCAGGTTTGGGCTACAATCTGTAAAAAAAACAAATATTAGTATCATGAGAATAATACTATTCTACGTTACTATAGTCTAATCAAGCTTACATTGACTAAAAGCACCAATTGTGAGGGCGAAGAAGACCACTACGGTAAGAACGGGCTGCATTTTGATGATTCTGTAAAATAAAAAACTAAGTTTAGTTAAGTTAGACCTATATAGAAATGCTAAATTTAAAAACCTATATACTTACCTTAATTAATGATGTGTGGGGGGCTGGAACTATCGCTGGAACACTGGAATCCTGCAAAACACACAAAAAAACATAAATTAGTATTTAGTTTTAGTTTAAAATCAAATAAAAATTAATTTTAAAATAAACTTACCGTTTTAGAGATGTTGTTGAGCAGGAAGTTTGGCACTCAATCTTTTCTGTCACAAGAAAAGTTGAGTGTCGCATGAAAATATGCTGCGTTCATTATATATATGTGACAACCCCATATTGGGGTTGTCATTTTTTTCAAAATCTGAACATTTTTGAATCAAAACATGTTGGACAGCTCACTAGGAACTGTCCATAATTTTTATTTTAAATTTCAGACATTATTTTGTTGAAAAAACTGAAAATTTATGTTTATTTGGTAGGCTATTTTTTGAACAGACAGACTGTATGGCTAAATGTCAAAGTCTGCCTGTCAATTTTGATTTGGTGCGCTATTTTTCCTTATGTGAGTGTGTACACTGTACATACTCTATTCACCCATCTAGTTAGTTGCATGTGTTAGTTAGTTAGGTAGTTGGTTAGTTAATGTCCTAGTTAGTTAGTTAGTTGGCTTGTTGGTTAGCTAGTTGTATAGTTACGTGAATGGGAACGTGAAGGTCACGTTTTCCCATTCATTTTGCTTGAAAACGGCAAAGCACTCTTATATTTAGACTACTAGCGATAAGTTCAGTTAGTTAGTAGCCAATATGCAACGGTAAACAACTATGCACACTCCACATACTACAATTTATCAGTACATAAGTTAGTTAGTACATTACGTATCAAATTTTCCCAAAATAGAAAACTTTTTTTTTTCAGTGAGACTTCCACAGCGATGGAAAACTTGTGGCCACGTATTTCTTGTTTGGGACGAATCCTGCAAGTCAAAACTTGAAACTGACCCTCCCTAGGTTTGTTCGTCATCTTCAGGTATTGGCTGACGCTTTTCTGTGATGGAGACGGGTCTTGGGTATTTTCCCAGTTGGTTCCAAAGTACGTTTGGCTCCACTTCTGCCATCCTTCTTCTGAATTGGAGAAACGCCACTCGTCCATTTATAAAGATGTGGAACCATGTATAAATATCGTGAGTTTCTCCCAACATGGCTTCGTAAACGTCTAACATTTGCCACATCATATCGCCCTCTTTTATGGAGAAGGTTAAATTTAAGTCCATCACTCGCACACCGAAACGGGCTGGTACTGGTTGGACTTTTTTAACAGAGTCCAATTGTTGTAATACACATGATCTGCTTTACCATAGGAATATTTCGGGACTCTGAAACCGGTTGTCTGTACTGTTTGGACAAACAGCATGCCATCTTCAAACGGCCACAAAAACTTGTTACTCCGTACTTTTATCAGTACAAATGAGCACAACCGCTCGTAGTGAGGAAAAACTTCAAACCACTTAAAAAAGTCGTTTTCTTGGTTGAACTGGATCTGTATAGTTTCGAGCCGATCATTCACCACTTCTTGAAACTCATCCAGTATATCAATCACATCATAGTTGAAATTTGCTATGGATTCGCTTATCTTTAAAATGTTCTCATCATGGTCAGTTGTTATTGAATTCGTCATCTTCCTTAGGAAATTATCCATTGCTTCCATTAGCATGAGTAGTGAGGATTCCTTCTATTTCTATATGTGACACTACATTGCAGCAATACGAAGAAAACCTCCAATTGAATCACTCACAAACTGTGTTATCATATTCCTCGCATGTCGTTCCACCGCTGCGGTAGAATTAGTTGAACAGGTAATTTTATTTGGTGATTCTTGATTTCGATTTCCATATGGGATGACTTGTAGGGACCTTGTCATCCCCTCTAGCCCTTTGCCTAATATGTGAAGTAATTCCCGGCCATTTGTCATCAGGCACACGGAAGTCCGTGCTTATCAGACTCATTGTCTCTAGGTACTATGGGAATTGTTGCGAACATGTTGAATTTCAAGTTGTGAAGAATTGGTGCTGAGTACGTATAAACGATTGTTCCTGGTAACTTCCTGGCGTATGATCCTGACACCACTCTTACTCTGGTATTTGGTTTGGACATTGCCATGACAGCTAGTCCTCCATTTATGCATAATATTGTGGAGTCTTTCAACAGCATCATTTAATCTATAAAGTAAATTTGTACATACAGCTTTTACACATGAGCAAGCAAGCAATTGTTGTGACCGGCAGCACGACAGAAATAAGGATACTATAAACAGTACTTTATCGTAAAAAAAAGAAGGTTTTATTCAAGTAAGTTTAAAGTTTAAGACAAAGACAATTCACATACATAACACAAAACAAAAGCAAAACTTGATAACTACATAACAGACTGGTGTTTCATTTCATGAACCAAAAGTGACCAAAAGGACTATGCCCAAAAGTTTTCCGTGAGGAAAAAGACCATGCAAAAGTCACTTTTGACGTCACACTTATGATAACTAAGTTTCATACTCCATACGCTAAATGCATATGCATGACAGTTAAACAAAGTATCAGCTAAACATGTTACATAACTATTATTAACGAAGCTCTGTGCCTAGCACAGGAGCCGTGCATACGGTAGCTCTCATCCGTAAATTCATTACAAGCCTCCTGGGACACTACATTACCGCTAACTAAAATTTTGAAAACAATTTTCAAAATCTAGGTATACTTGTACCCAATTTCAACAAATGTAAATTGAAATTGATGACAGACAGTGTGTGGCGTCAATTTGGCGACATCCAATGCAGGCATGTTGGGGGTTGTGGCGATTGTCCTGTCACGTCCAACGGAGTGTAGACTGGATGTGATGGTGTGTCCAATGCAGTGTCGACCGGTGCGGGTGAAGATTTCTCCTGTGGGGAATATAAATCTTCTGATGACTCCTGTTGGAATCCAAAGGTATCGTATAGATCAGCAAGTAATGCTGCCGAATCCGCAGGATCTCGAGTTGAGGCTGATGCGGTGGCGTGGTCCCTCCGAGAGATCGGAATAGTGGCATTGGAATATGTGGGTGACACTGGAGGTTGAATATGGGATGCCGGTGGATTTGAGTCTATTGGTGGGGATGATGAGCGAGGACCGCATCCTGGAGAGATTGGCACTAATAGATTTTCTTGACGTCGGAACCTTAGGGCACTGATGGGATATCCAACGACGGGGTTCTTCCACATGACAATCGGTTCTGTAATTCCAAGTAGGCAACGTCGTAGGTCCACCGGTTACTTTGTTTGTAGGATGTGACCAAGGATGCAGTCACATCATCGTATTTCCCTCCCAAATGAATGACCTTATAGCCAAACATTTAAGGGAATCTGCCATAGATGTTTTTCGTCGAGTCATACTTACGCCTGGTCCCCGCAGTGAGCCAAACGGGGTAATAAGATAACTTAGCGCGCATAGCGCTAAGCTCCCGAAGACCCCGACACGTACACGAATGCACCAACCCCGCATTGTAAAATACTAAATAGAAGGTTCGCCGATCGAAGAGTTGCACAAATAGCAACCCATCTTCCGGATCCCAACGTCCGGCTTCCGTTAATTTGGTTTGGACGGAAGTCGTTAGGTACGCGGAAAACGGGAATAACAGGTCAAGAAATAAGTCTGCTGGTCTCATTTTAGCAATTCAAACAATGGACGCTGTCTTATGTTTACTTTTGCTACCACAATTTTGACTGATTACGTAAAATGAGCTAAAGTTGCTTAAATACCTATGGTTAGAAACTAGGTCTAATAAATATTTCATTCCTAATTCATTTACTCAACTATCATACCACCGGTTAACACAGCAAGGTTGAATGACGGTCAAGAGTTATTGCGGGTCGGGTTGCTCAGTCACTAAGAGATGTAGATTTATATTTTCAGATACTTTTACATGATAATCTTAATTTACTGACAATGTATTTCCACGCTTGCTACTGGGCGGCGAACTGGCTAGCGGCCCCATTTCTGTCAGCTCTTGGATGCCTTCAGTTTCATAATTTCTTGGCTTTGATCTCCGACTCCTTGGTTGGTAGTATTTATCCCATAAATATTCCCACAATGATGCACATACGATACATCGGACACATGTGCGTATTTTCGGCCAGATGACTATGTATTATGGGAAGCACAATACACTAGCACACACAAATACGAATAATTCACCAGCAATGGTAGAGAGTGTATAAGACAATCTGGCATGTGGTGGAATTATATCGTCCTCAGGGATTTATTCTCTGGCCTGAGGCAGGAGTGATGCCGTCGGAAAGAAGCCTCCTATTAACAAATTTTGCATGGATTTCCATAACAAGTAGGTGACTGCTATGATTAAGGGAATGTTGGAGACTGATGGCATCATGTGTACTATCTCGGGAATATTGACTTTTGACAGATCTTCTATTTCTGTCAAATTTAATAGAGGAGTGTCTAGGGTCCAACTTGCGTTTAAACAGGTTGACAAATTCGAAAATGAATTCGAAAATGCTTCTGAATTTAATCGAGGCGATAAGTGATCTTCCTGTTGCAGTATTGTATCGATTTTGGACCGTACTATCGGAATGATGGAATGAATTACTGGCTTGTCAAGTTGTGACGTACTGCAAGGATAGGGACTTCGTACTTAGTGTCTTGATTCCGGGAATTTCAATCCAGCATTGGCAAGGTAGCATTACTTTAAGACTTCCCACATCAATGACAGGTAGTTTGGTTATTGCTGTATTGTCATCTTGTTAACAATGCATTACCCTGTTGTTAACCGAGCGAGCGCCGCAGTTAATACAAACGAATGTTAGTCTAACTGGGTGACTTGGCTTGTGTGTTTGGGCCGTTCGTAACATTCAAACGGGCACACTTCTTTCAGCTCTTTACAGATGAAGTAGTCACAATACGTTCCATACAAGCGCATACTGTTTCCGGGTCTTTGTTATACTGGGTAGCATAACAAAGACCATCTTCCGGATTACACTGCTTAAGAGCTAAGCCTTGTATGGGGAGTACACGGTCCTCACTGACAGCGGGATAAGTCGGCGTGTGTGTCATGGAGCAAATGCTCGATTTATACAGGAATGGTACAGAGACAATCTGGTAGGGTGAAGGACTCTCCGATAACTTTCACCGGCGCTCGGAGTGAGATTCCAATCTTCTTCTCTGTAAAGTGGCAGGACGCAATCTGGCGAGTATAGTATTCCCCTACATGGTAGGGTACCAAAAGGATGAGAAAAAGACTATGTCTTTTTCCATGCAGGAAAGGAGTCACCTTTGACGTCACACATATGATAACTAAGTTTCATACTCCATACGCCTAATGCATATGCATGACAATTGAACAAAGCATCAGCTAAACATGTTACATAACTTTTACTAACGAAGCTCTGTGCCTAGCACAGGAGCCGTGCATACGGTAGCTATCATCCGTAAATTCAGTACAAGCCTCTTGGGGCACTTTACAATATATATATAAGCATAAGCAAGTCTAGATATTAAACAAACTACTTTACAAGAATTTTGCTAATCTTAAATACAAATTTAATTTTACAGGGGGGCCTAACATGTCTACTAACACTAACTAACCAAAAACTTTATAATTATTGTGGTCAAGCCTGGGCCATCACAGTACTTATTTTCCTAATTTATTATTTTCTTATTCACTAAAAACCTGGTGCTAGTAAATTACCTCTTTTAAAAAGAGGACCAAAGTTCATTGAACTAATAAAGGCAATCCAAATGCTGTAAAAAACCTTGTACGTGTTTTTTAATCGCATGGGTATGTGGGTGTTCCTTAACTTTGTGACATCAGTAATTTTCTGATAATGACGTAATGCTCTCGGTCTTTAAATTACATGGTTGCATGGATGAACTTGAACTTTTGTAATCTGTCTTGATAACAATTAACCGGTTACAGCATGATTTATTCACCTTGATAATGTTTATTAGTACAAGTCGCTAGACGTTAGTCTGTTTAGTCTGTTCTGTCTAATGAGATTGATTATAGTGTAAAAGAAAAGACTTAAAATATCTTAACAACAAACAAATTTAAAGCGAAAAAACTAAAGAACATAACGCACTGTATTTTGTCTTTCTGACACAACCACACATACCGAGAACTGTCTGGAGTTGTAATTCCACGTCCCGGAAAACATTCACACTTGATTGGACTGTCTAGGCTTTTTAGGGCCCGGGCCTTGAAAACCTAACTGCAGTAAGTTTTTTGTTAGTATAATACATAAAAATACTTGATTGTTGAAGAGGTGGAGGAGGTGGTGGTGGTAGCAGTATTTTTGGTGCATCTGCTACCGTAGGAATATGTCTCCTACGCCTCGGTTCCCTCGATCGGCTTTCAGCCAATCGTCTCTCTAGCACCTCTATCCGGTCCATAGCAGATTTTAGTTCTGCTTTTAATGACCGGCAATGCGAGCATCGCTGTTTCCCCCTCCGGGCAAGCTGTAGGGTTTGGGAGGAGTTGGGTGTACCAGACGCGCCGGCTTCGGAGGAGTTAGCCGACGTGCTGGGTTGGGGGGATTTGGATGTGGCAGACGCGCCGGCTTGGGAGGAGTTAGCCGACGTGCTTGGTTGGGGGGAGTTGGGTGTGGCAGACGCGCCGGCTTAGGAGGAGTTAGCCGACGTGCTGGGTTGGGGAGAGTTGGGTGCGGCAGACGCGCCGGCTTGGGAGGGGTTAGCCGACGTGCTGGGTTGGGGGAATTGGGGAAATAAATTTTCCCCGCGAAGCATAGATGGGGACAATGAGGGAGAAGGAGGGTCTAAAGAGGAGGGCGAAATAGCTTCCCCTAGATTTTCAAAGTCTATTTCAAGTTCAGAATCGCTCATATTGCTATCAGTATGAGGTTCAGCAAGAAAATGCCTGAAGAACTGCAAAATTCTCAGGTCAAGTCATGAACTGATAGCAGGATTGCATATGAGGAAACAATTGCATGGGCTTGTGTTAGTTACTGTACATGCATACATACATAATAAATTGGTCATTCCCCTTGGCATCTCATCCAACCAGTTATACGCTATCCATGCATTCATGCGTGAGTCTGGTAGAGTAGAGAAAAGCAGCTATCAACTTCCCTTACTACATGTTAGGTAGTCTATGTTGCTTGAGTGCACGTGTGAGAAGTGAATGCCACAAGTTCAGTCAACTTTCAATATTGTGTATACTCTGTGCAACAGGTTAATCCCCTTGGCATATTTCCATCCAACTAACTATACGCTATCCAATTATTCATATGCGTGAGGCTGGTACAGTAGAAAAAAGCAGCTATCAATTTCTCAGCTATGTAATTACACATACTAAATAACTCGTATCCTATGTTGCCTAAATCGTTACATTGTATCTAAAAAACCCAACTAGCTAAAGAACACGTTGGTGCTAATATTGCGTGCATTCAAAAAAAGTAGACACTAAAAATTTCCATCATGTTGATTATTATGATGGCTGCTGTCCCAACTCCGCCATGTTGATTATAATATTAAACCGCATGCAACCTAGCCTAACGCCGCCATATTAATTATAGTAATAGAGTGCATTTAACCTTACCTCCGCCATGTTGGTTATTATGATGAATTGAATGCAACCTAACTCTAATACAAGTAATTGGTTGATCCAAGAGCTTGGATTTAAATTTAGCATTATGAAAAATGTAATTCATAGTTAGCTAGTTGGTTGCTCAAATATTGTACGTGAATGCATTTTTCAGGTGCGTACGTTGTAGATTGGAAGTTAGGAGGTGTCTAGCGGGTGTATATGTACACACAAGTTGCTTAATACTTACTACACGCTATGTGGCGCTTGCAGTACAATTGCATAGCCACGCAACAGGTAGACTATGTACGTACACAAAAAACAGCCATGTGTGCTGTTTAAGCATACGCTTGAACATGCATGATAGTAGTTATCATGCATGTTTAAGCGTATGCTATGTATGTAAAGAAAAGACTTAAAGTATCTTAACAACAAACAAATTTAAAGCGAAAAAACTAAAGAACATAACGCACTGTATTTTGTCTTTCTGACACAACCACACATACCGAGAACTGTCTGGAGTTGTAATTCCACGTCCCGGAAAACATTCACACTTGATTGGACTGTCTAGGCTTTTTAGGGCCCGGGCCTTGAAAACCTAACTGCAGTACGTTTTTTGTTAGTATGTTACATAAAAATACTTGATCGTTGAAGAGGTGGAGGAGGTGGTGGTGGTAGCAGTATTTTTGGTGCAACTGCTACCGTAGGAATATGTCTCCTACGCCTCGGTTCCTTCGATCGGCTTTCAGCCAATCGTCTCTCTAGCACCTCTATCCGGTCCATAGCAGATTTTAGTTCTGCTTTTAATGACCGGCAATGGAAGCATCGCTGTTTCCCCCTCCGGGCAAGCTGTAGGGTTTGGGAGGAGTTGGGTGTACCAGACGCGCCGGCTTCGGAGGAGTTAGCCGACGTGCTGGGTTGGGGGGATTTGGGTGTGGCAGACGCGCCGGCTTGGGAGGAGTTAGCCGACGTGCTTGGTTGGGGTACATGGTTATGTATGTACTGTAACTACTAAAGAAGCTCTGTGCCTAGCACAAGAGCCGTGCATGCGGTAACTAGAATAGCATCGCAAATTCATGCAATGAAGCCCCCCTGGGGTACTGCGTTTATATCAGATACATGATCAATGCAGTAATACACATGCAGAATGATATAATAAATAAAATATATATGCAGAATGAAAGAAATGTTTTTAAAAAATATAAGCTGCTATATTTATTTACACATAATACATAACATATAATATATAAGACAACAGACTACGTTAGACAATTAAATGTAAAATAGATGATAACAAAAAAACTGAACTGACTAAATCATTAAAATTAATAAAAATAAAAACTCACCTGCATTATTTCAAGCTCATCCTTGTCTTCATCTTTGTTGTAGAATGTATTTGTATTCACACTTAAACTCTCGTAACCAATGTTGCAATTTCCATCCCATTGATTTCTAAAGTTAGAGTGCCCACCTTTCCGCTTTTTACTCATCACGATTACACAACGATAAATTTCAGGTTCTCCGATTTGTCGCATTCTAAAATTTTTTAGGGATGCAGAGGTTTCCCTCTGCGAATCAAAATTTTTTAAGAATTTAACAAAACGGAGCTCACCCTAATTTTTATTGTGTAAAACGATACGATGAATAATTAGCGTAAAAGGTTCATGTTCTCACCTTAAATTTCACAAAAACTTGTAAAACTTATTTTAATTTACAAACCAATTTAAATGGAATTTAAACACAAAAATATTTTCACCCACCATTGGTGGGAAATAGTACGGAACAATTTTGCTTCAACAACATGTGCTTCTGTGTGTATAGTACACGCAGGCACACCCACTATGTACTTACAGTATGTATAACAGTTACTGTACAGTATAGTCAGTACTATATTTAGTGGTACATGGATATTATACGCAGTAAGCACCGATGATGTATACTACTAAAAAAACCAGCCATGTGTGCTGTTTAATGCATACGCTTAAACATGCATGATAACTACTATGTACTGTAACTACTAAAGAAGCTCTGTGCCTAGCTCAAGAGCCGTGCATGCGGTAACTAGAATAGCATCGCAAATTCATGCAATGAAGCCCCCCTGGGGTACAGCGTTTGTATCAGATATATGATCAATGAGTAATACACATGCAGAATGATATAATAAATAAAATATATATGCAGAATGAAAGAAATGTTTTAAAAAAATATAAGCTGCTATATTTATTCACACATAATACATATAATATATAAGACAACAGACTACGTTAGACAATTAATAGAAATAATTATCCTCAATCTATTATCCTGAATAAAATGTGTAGCATCAAATACTAAACAGTCTAAATTATCCATATGATAAGATATTCCACTATGACTAGACAAAGGAGTAGCCTCATATGTTAAATTTCTAAAAGGCGAATTCAATTCTAATTCATAGGCAAACATCTCTGTTTGTCTTTCCAAACCAATTAAATAGACTACAGCAAAATACCTACCCTTCTTCCTAGTTAGCACAAAAAAAATTGTGGTTGTGACAGGACTGTATGGTTGACCATTGTAGTCTCCCCATCAAATCTGTGTTTTGTACTTCAAATCTGAAGCAGTTATCTGGAAAAGACAAAAAAAAACAATTAAGTATAACTAAAATAAGAATCACAAGCATGGTTCAAATAATAACTTATGATTAAATATATATAGCCTCAAAAAATCATACCTGCGATAATTCTCATGTCGTTATGGGTTTGGAGATGCTGCATCACATACTCCAATTCCCCTTCCCAGTCACAATTTACTCCCGGACAAAGACACGGAAAAGGACGGAACTCACAACAATTTTCATGTGCACTTTTCTCCGTATAATGGAGAACCCTCCCGCATCCAGCGTCCGTATTTTTTCAGGGAAACATAACCCTGTCAGCCACCTTTTCTAGAGCAAAGTTTCGAACATTTCCTGCAAAAAAACATTACCCTATTTTGTAAATTTAGGCTTAAATCAAATTATAATTAAACTATGATTGAAACTAAAAAAAGGAAAAAAAATTTAAAATTACCTAGTCGACTGCGACAGGTGGGACACATTGTGACTTTAGGCCGACAATTGGAGCACACAAGATGACCAACGGAGCACTGGACATTCGAAAATATTAGCTAAATCTAAATTCAAATTAGCACCTTCCATTTTCACTCAACCAAGAGAAGGCAAAAATGAAAGCAACAGCTTTCTTTTCAGGGATCGACCAGCGTGGTTCTGCACCTTTTAGAATCCTGCTAACATATTGTACAGGAGTTTCGCGTTTAACTCTCTTGGTGCTTTCAGTATTTTTGACTATGACGCGATGTAACAAAACGGCGGCTATCGCATAGTCGCAAGCATCAGTGTGGACTTCGACGGGCAAACTTGGATTGAAATGACCTAAAATGGGGGAGACTGACAGCATTTCCTTAAGTTTGTTAAATGCAGAAGTCTGTTCTTTATTCCATTATAGCGATATTATCTCTAGCTTCGACATTTGATAAAGTAATTTAGTGACGAAGGCCAATTTGGGCATGAATTTTCTATAGAAATTTATCATACCTAAAAAGGAACGCAGTTTGGTGACAGTGTTTGGCCTAGGCATTTTTAATCCGCTTTCTTCCTTACTACTATCAGGCATAATGCCATTTCCATTGATAACAAATTCCAACAGAGTGATTTCAGTGTACAAGAACCTACATTTGCCTGTTTTGATTTTCATATTGATAGCACGTAACCTAGCTAAAGTCTATTCCAAGCGATGATTATGGATAGCGCCTGTAGCTCCATGTGGAGTTAGATCGTCCATATAATAAGCCAATTCCGATCGCATGTCGGAGAAAGTATGATCCATGAGTCTTTGAAATTCCTGAGGGCCGTTCTTCACGCCGAAAGGCATGCGTTTGTATTTAAACATGTCATCCCTAGTGATGAAAGCGGTCTTTAGATCACTTCCATCTTCGCTACACATTTCTATCTGCCAACAACCGGATATAAGATCCAGACAAGAGAAATAGCCACTGCCACTCAAACTATCTATTACATCGGTAATTCTGGGCAGTGGGTATGTGTCAAAGATTGTGACTTCGTTTAGTTTCCTAAAGTCTGTGCAGAACATAATTTTGCCATCCTTCTTTTTAACTAAAACAACATTGCTTGCCCATGGGCTGTTTGTACGCTCTATAACGCCACATTTGAGCATGTTAGTAATTTGCTCCTCGATAACATTATTCTCTTCCGCAGAGTATCTAGTCCAAAGGCGCTGTCCAATAGGCCTTGCGTCACTGGTTTTTATTGAATGCTTAACCATGTTGGTGCAACCCAAATATTCATTATAGAAAAGATATTCTCTTCCTCGAATTGAAGGAGCCAAATTGAAAATAGTTCCTACAGTAAAGAGCTCTGGGCCTATAGTTCTAGTAGACCAGCATCTTTTTTACCCTCTACAACCATTTTCCTCACACACGAGAAGTTGCGCGGCAGTGCCAAGACCCGACTCAAGATCAGCCTTAATCCACATCTTTCCATATTTTCTACCGATTAGGGTCTGGAGGGTGGCAAAGTCTGCTCTAATTTGTGAGTGGTCGATAGGAAATGCTATTCTGACTGTAGCCGGCTCAAGAATCACACATTCAGGGTGGAGAGTGTATCCCATGTATCCGTCGTACATTTCCAGTTTCATCAAGTAAACCAAGATCCTCAGCAAACTGTCGGTTGGTAATTCTCAAATAAAGAGGAATACCATCAGAATCCAACATAGTTGTAGGCTCTTGATCAACCTGAGACTCATAGAGTATCCGACGATTTAGATAAGGCAGATAATCATGGATGCGGTGGTGAACCGGTGCGTTATGAGCTGCATCGATAGAAGTTGCAGTGGCAAAGTTTTCCACATACTCATCACCACCTGGTTGCCATGGAATGAAGGTTTGTCCTTCATCCACAAATTTTCCAATCTGATCGATGTAAGTGACGATTGGAGCAAAATTTCTTGGATTGATTGATGCGATAGAACGCATCTTCATATCGTATTTAGATGATAATTCGATGTTATCACGAAATGATGAATCACGACGACTGAAGTAGAGTTTAGCTTCAAGCATAGAAGCACTTACATAATGTAAGCTTCTCCTACAGCTATTATGATGTGTGATGTTAACCTTCCCTGATGTTGTGATGGCATTAAGAATGTTGTCACAAAGTGTGAATAATTCGAAGGTGTGGTGTTTAACTTCAACGCCTGGAGCAGTAACACTTGGAGGGATGGCAGATCCAAAGTGCTTCTCAACGTTCGTACGGAGTTAGTTTTTGTAATCTTCGATCGAGTTGTCAAGGGCGCGCTGTGTTGCTAGATTCTTCTTCTTTCTAAATTTCTCAGCAGATTTAGCTGCAGCGTTCTTCCCTTTGCGATTGGGTCGCTTCCTGTTTTAAGTTTCCTTATTTTCTTTATAAGGATTAGGAATTGGGACGGTGTCCGGTGATTGTAAATAATCTTCCTTGGTACGATTCATTTTGATGGCAAAGTTCCGTGCGAAAGAAGCCCAAAAATTCGCGAGGGTGGTGTGAAGGTTAGCATTGTTGCCTTCCAAGCAGTAGATCCAGGTTCCATTCCCGGCTATCGCACCATGTTATGCTGTTAGATGGTGTAAAGTTTGTTTTGGAGAAAAATGAACAAGTATTATTGGGTTTTTGGATTTCACAAGTCTTATTGAGTTTATTATAGTTGACTTCCAAGCAGGAAGACAGCAAATTGATCCTGGTAATCAATATTTTTACACACATTTGGTTTTTCACCCAGCCACTAACATGTAAGCATACCCTTAAATCTAATAATAGTATTCTACACTATATACGTCCACATCCATGTTTGAGCCCTTATATTCACCTGCTTACCAATGAAATTAGAGCGATATTTTAATTCTATAGTTTACGTACGTACAAGCACATACCCGAAGAAATTTTTTTTGAGCAAGTGTTTTTATGGTCCGTGATCTTTATGACCTTGACCTATTTACGTCTGAAAGAGTGTGAAAAAAAGTGTAATAGGACACTTTTGTCACTTTTTGAGATAGGGCTTATAACATTGTATGCTTCAGACTATTTCTAAAGAATATTATTTTAGTTACTAACTATTTTACATTTTCCCATTGCAGTACTTGCAGTACTCAGTAGCACGACTTGCAGTCCTTGATATGTAAGCCTGAACATTAGAAATGGAGGAGATATTATTATACGCAAGGTCCCT
>Ga0210040_10003585_pt1 | contig 20885 bp, 23 predicted proteins | sample CryGeyCG12114_NA_FD_185462 | JGI IMG/M metagenome (GOLD analysis project Ga0210040, IMG submission 185462) | Groundwater microbial communities from aquifer - Crystal Geyser CG19_WC_8/21/14_NA (SPAdes) (version 2) | ecosystem: Environmental > Aquatic > Deep subsurface > Groundwater | place: USA... | reverse complement strand
ACAACCAGCTGCGCGGGCGCTCCGGGCGCCAGGGCGACCCGGGGGAGTCCCGCTTCTACCTGTCGCTGACCGACGACCTCATGCGGCTGTTCAACTCCGGCATGGCCGAGACGCTGCTGACCCGCGCCGGCATCCCCGACGACGTGCCGCTGGAGTCGAAGATGGTCTCCCGGGCCATCCAGAGCGCGCAGTCTCAGGTGGAGGCGCGGAACTTCGAGATCCGCAAGAACGTCCTGAAGTACGACGACGTCCTCAACCGCCAGCGCGAGGTCATCTACGCCGAGCGCCGCCGCGTGCTGGAGGGGGAGGACCTGCACGAGCAGGTCGGCCACTTCATCACCGACGTCATCACCGGCTACGTGACCGCCGCGACCTCCGACGGCTTCGCCGAGGACTGGGACCTCGACCAGCTCTGGCAGGCGCTGCGCACCCTCTACCCGGTGCAGCTGACCGTCGCCGAGGTCGAGGAGGAGGCGGGCGGCCGCAGCCTGGTGACCCAGGCGATGCTCGTGGAGGAGCTCACCTCCGACGCCCAGCAGCAGTTCATCGCCCGCGAGCGCGCCCTCGGGGAGGCGGCGCTGCGCGAGCTGGAGCGGCGCGTCGTGCTCTCGGTGATGGACCGCAAGTGGCGCGAGCACCTGTACGAGATGGACTACCTGCAGGAGGGCATCTCCCTGCGGGCGATGGCCCAGCGCGACCCGCTCGTGGAGTACCAGCGCGAGGGCTACCTGCTCTTCCAGGCGATGCTCGAGGCGATCAAGGAGGAGTCGGTCGGCTACCTCTACAACCTCGAGGTGCAGGTCGCCGCCCCTGCGACGGCCGAGGCGGTGCCCGACGCGACGCCCGCCCTGGTCGCCCCCGGCCTGGACGCCGAGGGCGCGCGCCCGCAGCGCCTGCAGTACACGGCGCCGTCGGCGGACGGCGACGTCGAGGTCAGCGGCGACGTCCCGCCCGAGGGCGGCAACCGTCGCGAGCGACGCGACCAGGCCAAGCGCAAGGGCTGATCAGCCGACCTCCAGCGCGGTGACGCGCCAGCGCCCGTCCAGCCCCTCCAGGCGCAGGGCGACGGCGCGCACCCGCTGGCCGTCCTGCACGACGACGGCCGCCTCGGTGACGCCGTCGCGCGGCGTGCTCAGCACCACGCGCCGCACGGTCGCCCGGCGGGCCAGCGGACGCCGTCCCCGCATCCGCGCCGCCAGCGCGGCCCGGCGCTGCACGCCCGCGTAGACGTCCGCGGAGAGCCAGCGCAGCAGCTGGGCCGCGGGCCGGGCGCCGGAGAGCACCTCCACGACGGCCTGGACGACGCCGGCCACCACCGGTCCGGGGTCGGGCAGGGCGCCGGAGGACGTGGGCTGCGGGGCGAAGAACGCGTCGGCGGGCTGCTCCCCGGCCGGGCTCAGGCGCAGCGGCAGCACGCCCTGGCCCGCGGGCTGGGTGCTGCGCACCGGTCGCGGTGCGCCCAGCGGGTGCGGCTCGGCGACCGGGACGGGCAGCACCCGCAGCGGCGCGACCGCGGTCGTGGTGGCGGTCGTGGTGGCGGTCGTGGTGGCGGTCGTGGTGGTGGTGCCGGCCGCGGCGGGGGAGCTCATCGCGGCGCCGCCCGGTCGACGTCGCCGGGCGCGCGCAGCACCTGGCCGGGCAGGAGGAGGTCCGGGTCGTCGCCGACCACGTCGACGTTCGCCCGCCACCAGCGCGGCCACTCCTCGGCGACCTCCGCCGCGCCGGCGCCGGCGGGGAGGCTGCGCTCGGCGAGGTCCCACAGGGTGTCGCCGCGGCGCACCACGACCTCGGCGCCGTCGGAGGCCGCCGGCCCGGTCTCGCGCGTCGGCGCGGGCACCCCGAGCGCCGAGGACGGCGCGGCCGGCGGCACCGCGGTCGGGGCCGGGGCGCGCCAGGGCTGCCCCTCGGCCGGCCATCCCGGACCCGCCGCCGGCAGGGGCGCTGCTGCGGTGACGCCCGCCTCGGCCGGCGCTGAGACGGCGACCGGAACCGGCAGGGCCAGCGCCGGTGCGGCCGCCCCGCCCAGGACGCCGGCCCCCAGCGCTGCGGCGGCCAGGCGCCGCACGACGCCGGGCACCACGCGGGCGCTGACCCGCTCGAGCGGCGTCCAGGGGCGGCCGCCCGAGCGCAGGGCCACGGCCAGCAGCGCGAGGGCGCCGCCGGCGGCCGTCCAGGCGACGGCGGTGGCGAGCGCGCCGGCGGCCACCACCGCGAGGGCGTCGCCCGGGGCGGCCGGGCCGCCACCGCGCACCCGGGACAGGGCCGGTCCGCCGGCGACCCAGGCCAGGGCCAGCAGGGCGCAGGCGGTGAGGCCCCCGACGACGAGGACCGCGCCGAAGCGGGCCCAGGGGACCGGGCTGCTCGCGCTGCTGGGGCGGCTGGCGCTGCTCGGGCTCGAGGTGCGAGGGGACCTGCTCACGCGTGCGGACCTCCGTGCTGGATCGCTGCTCTTGATGTCGTTTGATGCCGTTTGCCGGTGATGAGTACAACATGATGCGCACAGGTGTGGGCGGGGCCTGTGGATGAGCGCCGCTGCGGGCGCGCAGCGGCCTACGGTGTGGCGCATGCGCTGGGAGGCCCTCTTCGCCGACCTGGAGGCGCAGCTCGCCGCGGCGTCCGCCCCCGAGGACGCCGACCTGGAACGCGCGGAGGTGGCGCGCACCCCGCTGGAGGACCGCGTGCGCGCCCACGCCGGCGCGACCCTGCGCCTGTGGCTGCGCGACGGCACGCCGCTGACCGGCGCCCTGCGCGAGGCCGGCGCGGGGTGGCTGCTGCTCGACGTCGACCGCGCCGCCGTGCTGGTGCCGGCAGCAGCCGTCACGAGGATCGGCGGCCTGTCGCGGGCCGTGGCCGCGCCCGCCGGTCAGGTCGAGCGGCGCCTGGGTCTGGGGTCGGTGCTGCGGGCGCTGGCCCGCGACCGCGCGCCCGTGCAGGTGCAGCTGGAGGGCGCGGTGCTCACCGGCACCGTCGACCGGGTCGGCGCCGACCACCTCGACCTCGCCGAGCACCCGGCGGGGGAGGCGCGGCGGCCCTCAGCGGTCCGGGAGGTGGTGACCGTGCCCTTCGCGGCGCTGCTGGCGGTCCGCAGCAGGGCCTGAGGGAGCGGAGGGGCGCAAGAGGGGCGCGAAGGGGCGCGGTGGTCCCGCGTCAGCGGGGCGGCTGCTCCGCGGCGTCGTCGTCCAGGGCGTCGTCGCCGGCAGCGGTCTGCAGGGTGCGGGAGGAGACCAGGGCGCGCGTCTCGGCGTACTTGCGCTGGATGTACTCCTCCAGCTCGCTCGTCTCCACCCGCCACTGGCCGCGCCCGCCCACCTGGATCGCGGGCAGCTCGCCGCTGCGGACGAGGGCGTACGCCTGGGCGGCCGAGACGCTCAGCACCTCGGCCACCTCGGCCAGGGGGAGGAAGCGCGCGACCACGGCAGGAGTCTGGCACGCACCGGCGACCGGTCGCGGCCGTCGTCCACAGGCCCTCCGCCGTGAGGCTCGGTGACCCAGCGTGCCCGCCGTGCGCTGGAGGGGCGGACCCGGGCCACGGGTGGCCGCGCCCCTGTGGACGGGGAGCGGCCCGGCCGGGCCGGCGCTGCCAGCATGGCCGCAGCGATCCCGGCACGACCGGGCGCAGCCCCTGACCGGACGCCGGGAGGACCGCCGTGGCCACCACCGACCTCGCTCCCCGGCTGCGCGCGCCGTCGTGGCGCGACCCCCGGCTGGTCGTCGGCGTCGTGCTCGTGCTGGCCTCGGTGCTGCTGGGCAGCTGGCTGGTGGGCACCGCCGACCGCACCCGCCCCGTGTGGGCCGCCGCCGCGACCCTGGCCCCCGGGGACGCCGTGGGGTCCTCCGCCCTGACCGTGGTGCGCGCCCGCGTCGACCCGGGCCTGGACGCCTACCTGCCCGCCGACCGCGACCTCCCGCCCGACCTGGTCGCCCTGCGCACGGTGGCCGCCGGGGAGCTCGTGCCGCTCAGCGCGGTGGGCGAGGCGGGGGCCCTGGAGCGCAAGCCGGTGGGGCTGCCGGCACCGCGCGCCCTGCCCGCGGGCCTGGTCAAGGGCGCGCAGGTCGACGTCTGGGTCAGCGCCCCCGGCGAGGGCGGCAGCGCCCGACCGGAGCCGCCGGAGCAGCTCGCCGCCGCGGCGGAGGTCGCCGAGGTCTCGACCGCTGCCGGGGCCTTCGGCGCCGAGCAGGGCGCCACCGTGCAGGTGCTGCTGCCCGAGGCCGAGCTGCGCCGCGCCCTCGCGGCCCTGGCCGCCGACGCCGAGGTCGCCCTCGTGCTCGTGCCCGGCTCGACCCCAGCGGCGCGCTGAGGTGGCGCTGCCGCTGCTGACCGCCGTCACGGGCGCCTGGGAGGCGCCGCTGGTCGGTGCCCTGGAGCGCGCTCCCGGCGTGGAGGTCGTGCGCCGCTGCGCCGACCTGCCCGAGCTCGTGGCGGCCGCCCGCGCCGGGCACGGGCGGGCGGCCCTGGTCTCCGCCGACCTGCGCGGGCTCGACCGCACGGTCCTGGCGCGCCTGGCCTCCGCGGGCGTCGCCGTCGTGGGCGTCACGGGGCCGTCCGAGGTGCCCGGCAGCGGGGAGCAGGCCCGACGCCTGGGAGCGCTCGGCGTGCGCGAGGTGGTCGCCGCTGACGCCGGGGGTGAGCAGGTGGCCGCCGCGGTCTGCGCCGCGGTGGAGGCCCTCGTCGCCGCCAGCGCCGACGGCTCGAGCCCGGCCGCCGGCGCTGGCACGGGCGACCCCGCGGCGGCCCTGGCCCAGCGCCCCGGCGCCGGTGGGTCTGCTGCGCCCCCCCGGGAGGCCCTCGAGGACGCCGCCGGACGGCTCGTGGCGGTGTGGGGCTCCTCCGGCGCGCCGGGCCGCACGACCGTGGCGACCACGCTGGCCACCGAGCTCGCGGCCCTGGAGGTCGGCCGTCACCGTGCAGACGGCCCGCCGGACGGCGTCCTGCTGGCCGACGCCGACACCTGGGCCGCCGGCGTCGCCCAGGTGCTCGGCCTGCTCGACGAGAGCGCCGGCATCGCCGCCGCCTGCCGCGCCGCGGCCGCCGGAGCGCTGACGCCGCAGCGCCTGGCCGCGCTGGCCCCGCCGGTGCTGCCGGGCCTGCGCGTGCTCACCGGGCTGCCCCGCTCCTCGCGCTGGCCGGAGCTGAGCGCCGAGGTGCTGGACGACGTGTGGGCGGCCTGCCGCGCGCTGGCGCGGTGGACGGTCGTCGACTGCGCCGCCAGCCTGGAGCAGGACGAGGAGCTGTCCTTCGACACCGCGGCCCCGCGCCGCAACGCCGCCGCCCTCAGCGCGGTGGAGGCCGCCGACACCGTGCTCGTCGTCGGCTCGGCCGACCCGGTCGGCCTGCAGCGGCTCGTGCGCGCGCTGGGCGACCTGTCCGAGGCCGTGCCCAGCGCCGCACCGCTGGTCGTGGTGACGCGGCTGCGCGCCTCCGCCGTGGGCCCCCGGCCGCAGGAGCGGGTGCGGGAGGCGCTCGCCCGCTACGCGGGCGTCCGGGACGTCGTCCTCGTGCCCGACGACCGCCCCGCCGCGGACGCCGCCCTGCTGGCCGGGCGCACCCTCACCGAGGCCGCACCCTCCTCGCCCGCGCGCCTGGCGCTCGCCGACCTCGCCCACCGGCTGGCGGAGCCCGTCGGCAGCGCGGCGCCGAGGGCGGGCGCGCGCCGCTGGCTGCGGCGCGCCGGCTAGCGGCGACGACCGCGCTCGCGGTCGCGGTCGCGGTCGCGCTCGCGGTCGCGGTCGCGCTCGCGGTCGCGCTCGCGGTCGCGCCGACCGTGCCGTGGCCGGCTGAGGCCGCCGGTGCGCCAGGATGGTGGGCAGCGGCGCCCTCGCCGTCCCGCTCCCGCCGGCCCCGGAGGTCCGATGCGCGTCTACCTGCCGGTCACGGCGTCCGCCCTGGCCGCCGCCCTGCGCTCGGCGAGCCTGGAGGGCGGGGACGACGGGCTGCTGCTGGCCCACGCCGTCACCCCGGCCCTGCGCGAGTGGTACACCGAGGGCGACACCGAGGAGCTGGAGCTCGCGGCGCTGCTCGACGCCGCCCTCAGCTCGCTGCGCCGCCTCGCCGCCGAGGGGGAGGGGCCAGGTGCCGCGTCCGTGCCGCGGCGCCTGGTGCTGGCCGCCGACGTGCCCGAGCCCGCGGTGCGCGTGGCCGCCCCCGGCAGCGACGCCGAGCCGCGCTCGGCGGTGCTCCTGGTCGCGCCGCTGCCCCTGTCGGTGGTGGTCAGCGCGCACGTCGACGAGCGCGAGGCCGAGGACGACGTCCGCGCGGCCGTGGCGGCGCTGGCCGACGCCGACGCCGGCGACGAGGACGCGCAGTTCACCGTCGACGGCGCCGACGGCCACGACCTGCTCTGGTACGACCGGACCGAGCTGGCCGAGCTCGTGCAGGAGCTCGGCCAGCCCGGTCGGTAGGAGACCAGCGGGGGATCAGCCCTGCTGGTGGACCTCCTGCTGGCCGTACTCGGCCGCCGGGGGCTGCGCGGGCAGGCCGTTCGCGGCGATGGCCGCCGCGTAGTACCTCCCGCTGTCCTTGACCGTGCGCACCTGGGTGTCGTAGTCGACCCGCACGATCCCGAAGCGCTTGTCGTAGCCGAAGGCCCACTCGAAGTTGTCCATCAGCGACCACGCGAGGTAGCCGCGCACGTCGGCGCCGTCCTCGATCGCCGCGTGGACGGCCCGCAGGTACTGGTCGAGGTAGAGCACGCGGTCGACGTCGTGGACGGCGCCGTCGGGGGAGACCTCGTCCTCCCAGGCCGAGCCGTTCTCGGTGATGACGACGGGCGTGCCGGGGTAGTCGTCGCGCAGGCGCTGCAGCAGGCGGGTGAAGCCGGCCGGGTCGATCTCCCAGCCCATCCCGGTCTTGGGCAGGCCGCGGTCGACGAACTCGACGAACTCCGAGCCGGGGTTGGCGCTCGGCCCGGGGTTCGCGGTGCGCTCGCCCGCCTTCACGCGGTGGCTGGAGTAGACGTTGATGCCCAGCACGTCGATCGGGGCGCCGATGAGCTCCAGGTCGCCGTCCTGGATGTGGTCGGAGAAGCCGAGGGGTGCGAGGTCCTCCAGCAGGTCGGCCGGGTAGGCGCCCTTGAGCACCGGGTCCAGCCAGAGGCGGTTCTGCAGGCCGTCGATGCGGCGGGCGGCGTCGAGGTCCTCGGGGGAGTCGCTGTCCGGGGTGATCTCGTAGAGGTTGTGCGTGACGCCGATCTCGATCGTCGAGGACGCCGCGCGCAGCGCCTGCACGCCCAGGCCGTGCGCCAGGTGCAGGTGGTGGACGGCGGCCACGGCGGCGCGCGGGTCGGTGCGGCCCGGGGCGTGGACGCCGGCGCCGTAGCCCAGCAGGGAGGAGCACCAGGGCTCGTTCAGCGTCGTCCAGGTGGGCACCCGGTCGCCGAGGGCGTCGAAGACGGTCTGGGTGTACTCGGCGAAGCGGTGGGCGGTGTCGCGGTTGGTCCAGCCGCCCGCCTCCTCCAGCGCCTGCGGGAGGTCCCAGTGGTAGAGCGTCAGCCAGGGGCGGATGCCGGCGCCGAGCAGCTCGTCGACCAGGCGGGAGTAGAAGTCCAGGCCGGCCTGGTTGACGGCGCCGCCGTCCGGGCGCACGCGGGGCCAGGAGACGGAGAACCGGTAGGCCTGCAGGCCCAGGTCCTTCATCAGCGCCACGTCCTGGGGGTAGCGGTGGTAGTGCTCGCAGGCCGGGTCGCCGGTGTGCCCCTCGTGGACGGCGCCGGGCTGGCGGGCGAACACGTCCCAGATGGAGTCGGTGCGCCCGTCCTCGGTCGTGGCGCCCTCGATCTGGAAGGCGGCGGTGGCGGCTCCCCAGAGGAACCCCTCGGGGAAGGTCAGCGCGGTGGGGTCAGCGGACGGCGTCGTCATGCACGGCAGCATGCCACCGCGCGCGCCGGTGCCGTGCACGCGCTCTCACGGCAGGCCCGCCGCGCGTAGCATGGGCGGGTGAGCAGCTCGTGCGGGAGGCCCCTCGGGGGCTCGGAGGTGGTCGGCGGCTCGTCCGCCGGCACCAGGTGACCGCCGCTGCCGGTGCCGCACGACGGCTGCCGGCCAGCGGCGCAGCAGGGGCGTCCAGCGGGTCCCGCGGCTTCCTCGCGACCCCACGACCGCGCTCTGCCGCGCCCTCCCTCCGGACGACCGCCCCGGGACACCTGCGTCCCGGGCCCTGATGACGGGCCCCGCCATGCTCCCCCTGACCGACCAGACCCTGCGCGCCACCTTCGTGAACGCCTCCCGCAAGGAGGTCTCCGACCTGAGCCTCCCGGCCGGCTTCGACCAGCTGGACTGGCCCTCCCTCGACCACCTGGGCTGGCGCGACCCGCGCCTGCCGCGCCGCGCCTACCTCGTGACGCCGGCCGCCGGCCGCCCCGACGACGAGCCCGTCGGGCTCCTGCTCCAGCAGGCCGAGGCCGTCCCCCGCCGCCGGGCCCAGTGCTCCTGGTGCGAGGACGTCACCCTGCCGAACCCCGTGGTCTTCTACGGCGCGCGGCGGGCCGGGGCGGCCGGGCGCAGCGGCAGCACCGTGGGCACGCTGGTCTGCCAGGACTTCCAGTGCGCGGCCAACGCGCGCCGCCTGCCCCCGCTGGCCTACCCCGGCTACGACCGCGAGGCCGGGCGCCTGGAGCGGATCGCCACCCTGCGCCTGCGCACCGCGGCCTTCGCGGACGCCGTCCTGCGGGGGGCCTGAGCCCGCCGGCGTCCGGGCCCTGCTGGGTCAGCCGCCCAGCCGGCGCGCGGCGAGCTCCTCCTGCTCGCGCAGCGCGGCGACCAGCACGGGCTCGGCGGCCCGCTCCACCCGGGCGCCGACCAGCGGCACGGCCGCCCGCAGCTCCCCGGTGACGACCTGGCGGGTGCCGGTGGCCTCGGCGACGAGCGAGAGGTCGGCGGTGGCGGTGACCGGCACGCCGACGATCTCCAGCGCGGTGGTCCCGGTGCGCTCACCGCGGGCGGCCGGGGCCCCCCACGCGTCGACCTGGCGCACCTGCAGGGTGGCGCCCAGGAAGCGGCGGACGCCGTCCGGCAGCGCCGTGGTGGGCAGGGTCCGCGTGGTGGTGACCGTGAACGCGCCCTCGGGGGAGCCGGTGACGGTGACGTCCCAGGCCTCGGCCTCGCCCGCGGCGCACAGGTCTTCCACGAACGAGCGGTCGGCGAGCAGGGCGGCGACCGCCTCGGGCCCGGCGGGGTAGCGCAGCGTCTGCTCCAGGTGCACGGGCCCAGGCTAGGGCGAGGAGGCCGCTGGCGCTGCGGCGCCCCGGCGCCCCCTAGCCTGGGACCCGTGCCGACCCTGAGCTCACTGGTGCGGACCCTCGGAGCGCTGGAGCCCGCCGACGAGGAGTGGCTCCACCTCCTCGTCGGCGACTGGCAGATGCTCTCCGACCTGTCCTTCGCCGACCTGATCCTGTGGCTGCCCGAGCGGGCCGGCGACGGGTTCGTGGCCGTGGCCCACTGCCGCCCCAGCACCGGGACCACGGTCCACGACGAGGACGTCGTGGGCACGCGGCTGGCGCGCGGTGACCGCGAGCAGGTGGACCGGGCCTTCGGCGACGCGTGCATCTGCCGCGAGCGCGACCCCGACTGGCTCGAGGGCGGGCCGGTGCGCGAGGAGACGGTGCCGGTCGTGCGCGACGGGCGGGTGATCGCGGTGCTCTCGCGCGACACCGCGCTGAGCATCCCGCGCACCCCGAGCCGGCTCGACATGAACTACCTGCACACGGCCGACGCGATCGTGCGGATGATCTCCGAGGGCGCCTTCCCGACGGTCGGGGCGGCCACCGGCATGCGCCGGGGCGCCCCGCGCGTGGGCGACGGCATGATGCGCCTGGACGTCGACGGCGTCGTCCTGTACGCCAGCCCGAACGCGCGCTCGGACTACCGGCGGCTGGGCTTCGCGGGCGACCTGGAGGGCCGCTCGCTGGCCGAGGTCACCGCGAGCATGCTCGACAGCTCCCACGCCGTGGACGAGTCGCTGCCCCTGGTGGTCACCGGGCGGGCGCCGTGGCGCACCGACGTGGAGTCGCGCGGCGCCTCGCTGTCGCTGCGGGCGGTGCCGCTGACCGAGCACGGGGTGCGCACCGGGGCGCTGGTCCTGTGCCGCGACGTCACCGAGCTGCGCCGGCGGGAGCAGGAGCTGCTCACCAAGGAGGCGACGATCCGGGAGATCCACCACCGGGTCAAGAACAACCTGCAGACCGTCTCGGCGCTGCTGAGGCTGCAGGCGCGGCGGATCGAGGTGCCCGAGGCGCGGGCCGCGCTGGAGGAGGCGATGCGCCGGGTGAGCACGATCGCCCTGGTGCACGAGACGCTCACCCGCGGCTTCGACGAGACCGTCGACTTCGACGACGTCATGGACCGCGGCCTCATGCTCATCGCCAGCCTGGCCTCCAGCCGGGGCGCCGCGGGCGCCCGGCGCGAGGGCACGTTCGGCGTGGTGGGCGCCGACGACGCCACCGCCCTGGCCCTGGTGCTCACCGAGCTCGTCACCAACGCGGTCGAGCACGGGCTCAGCGGGGGCGGCGGAACGGTCACCGTGTGCGCCGAGCGGGACGGGCAGGCCCTGACGGCGCGGGTCGTGGACGACGGCGCGGGCCTGCCGGAGGGCTTCTCGCCCAGCAGCGGGGGGCTGGGGCTGCAGATCGTGCAGGCGCTGGTGGCGGGGGAGCTGCGCGGCAGCATCGCCTGGCACCGCCGCGAGGAGGGGGGCACCGAGGTGCTCCTGCACGCGGACCTGCGCGAGCACCGCGCGCCGTGAGCGGCGACCTCCGGAGCCCGGACGCGCAGGAGGGGCGCACCGGCGGGTGCCGGTGCGCCCCTCCTGCGGGATGCGTGCGTGTGAGCGCTCGTGCTCCGGAGGGCGCAGCCTCAGCTGGCGCGACGGGCGCGAGCGGTGCGGCGCTTGAGCGCGCGGCGCTCGTCCTCGGACAGGCCGCCCCAGACGCCGGAGTCCTGTCCGTTCTCCAGCGCCCACTTCAGGCAGGTCTCGAGCACCGGGCACCGGCGGCACACGGCCTTGGCCTCCTCGATCTGCAGGAGGGCCGGGCCGGTGTTCCCGATGGGGAAGAAGAGCTCGGGATCCTCATCCAGACACGCAGACTCGTGCCGCCAGTCCATCAGTCGTACTCCTCAGGCATCGTCAGGCAGGTCCCGCTCGGTGGCTTGTGAAGCCGTTCACGAGCTGGGACACGGATAAGGGGCGCCGTTCGGCGCCCCGCCGTCGAAGAGGATCACAGATCCTTCCCCCGGGCACAAGGGTCCGGGGCCGAGTGTCGCCCCAGAAGCCCTCGCGCTGACCGGAGAGTCATCGCGCGGGTCGTTCACCACTCCAACGGTGGCCGGACGCGCGTTGTTCCGCAATCCGACACGCGAGGTCGCCACGCCGGCGGGAGGTACGGTCCCGGCGTGAGCGACCACCAGCACCAGGGCGTCCCCGCCCGCCCGCGCGCCCTGCTGGCGGTGGTCGCCGCGGTCGGCGTCGAGGCGCTGCTGATGCTGGGCGTCGTCGTCCTCTACGCGGTCGAGCTCGTGGTCGCCGACGCGGCGGACCCGCGCGGGGCCGTGGCCACCGCCGTGCTGGCGGGCCTGGTCGGCGTCGGCCTCGCGCTGTCCGCGCGCGGGCTGCTGGCCGGACGCAGGTGGGCCCGCGCCCCGATCATGACCTGGCAGCTCGTCCAGGTGGCCGCCGTCGCGCTGCCGCTGCTGGGGGCCGGGACGGCCCGCAGCGCCGCCCTCGGCGCGGGGCTGCTCGTGCTGGGCCTCGTCGCCGGCGGAGGGCTGTTCGCGCCGTCGGTGGTGGCCGCCACCACCGACCGCGAGGACCCGCCGGTCGTCTGAGCGGTGCGGGCGGGCCCTAGGAGGGCGCCGTCTCCTCGCCGAGCTCGGCGCGCAGCGCCGCGAGGGTGCGGCTGAGCAGCCGGGACACGTGCATCTGGGAGATGCCGACCTCCTCGGCGATCTGGGACTGCGACATCCCGCGCACGAAGCGCAGCGCGATGATCCGCCGCTCGCGCGGGGGCAGGCGGGCCAGCAGCGGGCGCAGGGCCTCGCGGTCCTCCACCCCGCGCAGACCGTCGTCGTCGGTGGCCAGCCAGGGCCCCGCACCGGCGTCGGCCTCGGTGGGCTCCAGCGGCACGGTGGTGTAGGCGCCGGCGGACTCCATCCCCTCCAGGACGGCGTCCTCGTCGACCCCGGCGCGCTCGGCCAGCTCGGCCACGGTGGGGGCGCGGCCGAGCTCCTGGGTGAGGTCGGCGCGGGAGTCGGCCAGGACGCGGGAGAGCTCCTGCAGCCGCCGGGGCACGCGCACGGCCCAGCCGCGGTCGCGGAAGTGGCGTCGGATCTCCCCCAGCACGGTCGGCACGGCGAAGGCGCCGAACGGCGTCCCGCGCTGGGCGTCGTAGCGGTCGACGGCCTTGAGCAGGCCGATCGTGCCGACCTGGACGAGGTCGTCCAGCGGTTCGCCGCGGTCGGCGTAGCGCCGGGCGAGGTGGCGCACCAGGGGCAGGTGCGCCTCCACGACCTCCCCGCGCAGCGCCGGGCGCCGGGGGTCGTCGGTGCTCATGGCCGCCAGCTCGGCCAGCAGGGCGGCGGACCGCTCCCGCTCGTCGGACGGCTGCGCGGTCACGAGGGCCGCCGCGACCCGCCGTGACGCATGCGGATGGACTGCCGGCCCTCGTCGTCGGTGCCGGTCTCCAGGGCGCCGACCAGCGCCTCGAGCACGGCCCAGGCGAAGCTCTCGCGCCCGGGCAGGCTGCGCGCGGGACCGCTGACCTCGACGGTCATGCCCTCGGCGGACAGGTCGAAGGTGGCGCGCAGGGTGTCCAGCGCGCGCAGCGGGTCGGCGATCGGCTCGGGGGCGCCGGTGGAGGGGTCCAGCGGGTCGCCGGAGACGCCGAGCACCAGGGCGCACGCCTCGTCGACGGCGATCCGCAGGTCCTCGATCTCGTCGAGGGTCAGGTCGAGGCGGGCGGCGAGCCCGGCCGTCGCGGTGCGCAGCACGGCCAGGTAGGCGGGGTCGGCCGGCACCCGCAGCTCCACCCGGTCGGTGATGCTGCCCGCGGTCAGGGCCTCAGCCACGCGTGGTCTCCCTCGTGCTCCGCGGGGACGCCGTGCGGTCCCCTCCGGCCATCATCGTCCCCCGCCGGCTGCTGGCGGGCCATCGGTGGCGGGCGCGTCGGCGCGGGCCGCCAGCGCCTGCAGCCCCGCGCCGTCCAGCCGCCAGGTGGTCCAGTCGACCTCCGCGCGCGCACCGACGGACCGGTAGACGCCCTGGGCGGGGGTGTTCCAGTCCAGCACCCACCACTCCAGGCGCCGGTAACCGCGCGCGGTGCACTCCGCGGCCAGCGCCGCCAGCAGGCCGCGCCCCAGTCCCGCGCCGCGGGCGGCCGGGCGCACGTACAGGTCCTCCAGCCAGATCCCGTGGCGGCCGGTCCAGGTGGAGTAGGTCAGGTACCAGACCGCCATCCCCACGACCTCCGGCGAGCCTTCGGGGCCGGTGACCTCCGCGACGTGCGCGTGCACCCGCGGGTCGGGGCCGAACAGCGCCGCCCGCAGGTCCTCCGCAGTGGCCTCGACGGCGTCCGGCTCCTTCTCGTACTCGGCCAGCTCGTGCACCATCGCGTCCACCGCCGCGACGTCCTCGGGGGTGGCCGGGCGGATCCTGCTCGTGGTCATGGGGTGGCACCGTAGGGCCCGTGCTCCGGTGGGCGGCAGCGGCCGTGGTCGTCCTGGTGGCGCTGGCGTCCCTGTCGCCGCGCCTGGTCGGCCTCTCGCAGGCGCCCGTGGTGGCCCAGGCCGTCGCGCTGCGCGGGGTGCTGGGGCTCGGCGCGCTGGCCGCCGGCTCGGTGCTGCTCGTGCTGTGGGCGCTGCGCCGGAGCCGCTCTGCGCCGCTGCTGGTCGTCGCGGTGGCGGTGCTGGCCGCGGGCGCCGGGCACGCCGCCGTGCTCGCCCACCGCGGCCTCGCCCCGCACCCGCCAGACGGGAGGGCGGCGGACCTCGTGGTGCTGTCGCTGAACACCCAGGGCGGAGCCACCAGCCCCGCGCAGGTCGCTGACCTCGTCCACCGGACCGGTGCCTCCGTCGTCGCCCTCCCCGAGACCCCGCGGGCCGACGCGGAGCGGCTGGCGTCGCTGCTGGACCGGCCCTTCACGGCGTCCACCGCCTCGCGCGGGCGGTCGGGCGCGGCCTCCACGAGCCTGCTGCTCGCCGACGCGCTGGGGGAGCACGCCGTGGGCGGTGCTCCGCCGCTCGTGCTCGGCGCGGTGCGCGCCGCTCCCCGCTCCGGCGGCCCGCCGGTCCTGGCCGTGCACCCGGTGTCCCCGGTGCCCCTGCTGGGCGGCGTCCCGCAGTGGCGGCGCGACGTCGCCCTGGCCGCGGCCGCGTGCGGGCGGGAACCCGGCGCCGTCGTCGCGGGGGACTTCAACGCCACCCTCGACCACGCGCCGCTCGCCGACCTGGGTCCGTGCGTCGACGCGGCCGCGCAGGTCGGCGCCGCCGGGGTGGGCACCTGGCCGGCCACCGCGCCGCGGCTGCTCGGCGCCCCGATCGACCACGTGCTGGTCGACGCCCGCGCCTGGCGCGTCCTGTCGGTGGAGGTCCTGGACGCGGGGGGCAGCGACCACCGGGCCCTGGTGGTGCGCCTGCAGCGCCGTGGCTGAGCGGTGGGCCGCTCCGCGCTCGCAGGGCGGGCGGGGACCCGGCTCGCTACGGTCGTGGGACCGACGCTGGGAGGGACGACCGTGAGCGCTCGTGAGCCGCAGGAGATCGCGCAGGTCGCCGCCGCGACCGGGGCGAAGAAGACGCACCGCACGTGGGACCGGGTGCTGCTGAGCGCCTTCCTGGCGGGCGCCTACATCGCCTTCGGCGGTCTGGTGGCGATCACCGTCTCCTCCGGGCTCGACCCGGCGACCTGGGGGACGCTCCCCACCCTGTTCACCGGCACGGCGTTCACGCTCGGGCTGGTGCTCGTGCTCATCGCCGGCTCCGACCTCGCCACGGGGAACATGCTGCTGGTCCCCCTGGGGGCGATGCGCGGCAAGATCAGCACGGCCGACGTCGTCCGCAACCTGGCCCTCGTCCTGGTCGGCAACCTCCTCGGCGCGCTGTTCGTGGCCTACTTCCTGGCGATCTCGACCGGTGTCATCGGCTCGGCGGGCGCCGAGCCGGGGAGCACCGCGGCCCTGACCTACGACCGGCTGACCGACATCGCCAACGGCAAGGCCCTCGACCACTCGGCCTGGCAGACCTTCCTGCGCGCTGTGGGCTGCAACTGGCTGGTGTGCCTGGCGGTCTGGATGTCGCTGGCCGCGACCACCGTGTCGGGGAAGATCCTCGCGATCTTCTTCCCGATCATGGCGTTCGTCGCGATGGGCTTCGACCACGTCGTGGCCAACATGTTCTTCCTGCCGGCCGCCGTGTTCGCCGGGGACCCCGACCTGGTCTGGGGCGACGTCCTGGTGAACTGGCTGCTCGCCGGGGCGGGCAACCTCGTCGGCGCCGTGGTGTTCGTGGCGACGTCGTACTGGTACCTGTTCCTCAAGGACGCGCCCCAGGACCCGGCGGCCGCGGAGGCGGAGCCGGCCGAGCGCGCCTGAGCCTCAGCCCCCGGTCGCGGTGCGCAGCTGGGCCAGGACGACGGGGTCGAGGCGGTGGTCGTGCCAGCGCTCCTCGAAGTTCTCCCGGCCCATCCAGTCGTAGAGGTCGCGCCGGGGGTCACCGCTGGCGTACCCGGTGCGCGCCAGGCGCTCGGTGAGCTCGGCCAGCAGCGCCTCGTCGTAGCCGAGCAGGTCGGCCTCGGGCGTGGAGCCGAAGTACAGGTCGTGCAGGTCGAGCATCCGCTGCAGCTCGCCGATCGGCTCGGGGGAGTCGTCGGAGCGCAGGTCGACCACGACGTCGCTCAGCCCGCCGTAGCCGCCGCCGGGGGAGACGACGAGGACGGCGGCGGCCTGCTTGCCGCGCGGGTCGCCGCCCTGCTCCTGCCCCGCGGCCAGCGCCGCGACGAGGCGGCGGGCGAAGCTCGGCCCCGACGTGCTCGACGCTGTGGCGCGCCAGACGTCCGCCATCGCCTCCAGCACCGCTGGGCCGGCGATCATGTTGCCCTGCGCGGCGAAGGAGCCCTCGGGGCCCTCGCCGGTGATCCCGCCGGCCCAGGGCTGGCAGCGCTCGCCGGTGTACGTGGCCGCGCGGCCGTCGCGGTCGACGACCCCTGCCTGGCGCTGGTCGCCCTGCGGGTCGTCGGCGAAGAAGCGCCCCAGCAGGTCGGGGGCGCTGGCGCCCTCCCGCAGCAGCTCCAGCCCGCGGGTCTTCAGCGCGAGGTTGACGTACGCCTGCGTCGCCAGGGCCCCCGCGTCGCTCGCGGCGGCCGGCACGTAGGCCCCCGCGGCGAGGAACTTGCTGGCCACGGCGACGCCCAGGGCGGACCCGTCGGCGCTGCGCCCGACGAAGGAGAAGGTCATGGCTGGACGCTACCCGCGCGCCCGCGGGCGGCGTTGGGGCGGCGTCGGGGCGGCGTCCGCAGCCTCAGATCGCCATCGCCGTCCGGACGTCGCGCTGCGCGTCCTGCCCGCCGCTGCCCTGCGCGCTCAGGCGTCCGGAGGCGAGCACGTAGTAGCGCCCGGCGGCGGACAGCGCGAAGCCGACGTGCTGCTCCACCAGCAGCACCGACAGCCCGCCGCGCCGGGTGAGGTCGAGGATCGTCGCCTCGATCTCGGCCACGACCGACGGCTGGATGCCCTCGGTCGGCTCGTCGAGGATGAGCAGCCGCGGTTCGGTGACCAGCGCCCGGGCGATCGCGAGCTGCTGGCGCTGGCCGCCGGAGAGGAGCCCGGCCCGGCGTCCCAGGGCCGGCACGAGCGCCGGGAACATCGCCAGCGCCTCCTCGACCAGCGCCTTCCCGCGCCTGCGCCCGTCCGCGACGAGCTGCAGGTTCTCCGCGGTGGTCAGGTCGCCGAAGCTCTGCTGCCCCTGCGGCACGTACGCGACCCCGCGCGCCACGCGCTGGTGCGGGGACAGCGCGGTGACGTCGTCGCCGTCCAGCAGCACCTTCCCGCTGCGCGGGCGCAGCAGCCCGACGGCGGCGCGCAGCAGCGTCGTCTTGCCCGCGCCGTTGTGGCCCATCACCGCGGCCACTCCGTCGGCCGGCACCGACAGGGAGACGCCGTGGACGACGTCGGTGCGCCCGTACCCGACGTGCACGTCGACCAGCTCGAGCATCAGTGCCCCGCTCCTGTTCCGAGGTAGACCTCCTGCACGCGGGGGTCGGCCTGCACCTGCGCGACCGTCCCCTCCGACAGCACGCGCCCGGCGTGCAGCACCGTGACCGACCGCGCGAAGGAGCGCATGAAGTCCATGTCGTGCTCGACCACGACGACCGTGCGGTCGGTGGCGATCTCCTGCAGCAGCGCGCCGGTCTGCTCGCGCTCGTGGGCGCTCATCCCGGCGACCGGCTCGTCGAGCAGCAGCAGCTTCGCGTCCTGCACGAGCAGCATCCCGATCTCCAGCCACTGCTTCTGCCCGTGGGCCAGGACTCCGGCCGGCGTGCCCGCGAGGTCGGCCAGGCCGATCGTCTCCAGCACGTGCGCCACCTCCGGCGGCACCGAGGGCCGGCGGCGCAGCAGCGTCCACGCCGAGCGCCCGGCGCCCGCGGCGATGTCGAGGTTCTGCAGCACCGTGAGCTCCTCGAAGACGCTCGCGGTCTGGAACGTGCGGCCCACGCCCAGGCGGGCGATGCGGTGCACCGGCCGCCCGAGCAGCGACTGCCCGGCGAACTCCACCCGGCCGGTCGCCGGCGCGAGGCCGGTGATGGCGTCCACGAGCGTGGTCTTGCCCGCGCCGTTGGGGCCGATGAGGAAGCGCAGGTCGCCGCGCAGCACGGTCAGGTCGACGGAGTCGATCGCCACGAAGCCGTCGAAGACGACGCGCAGGTCGGTGACCTCCAGGTAGTCGGTGCCCATCAGGCCGGTCCCTCCACCGCGACGAGGTCGCCGGGCAGGGTCGTGGCCTCGCGGACGCCGGCCCGCTCGCGGCGGCGGCGCCGCAGCAGCGCCGGGAGCGAGGCGAGCCCGCCGGGCAGGAACGTGATGACGAGCATGAACAGGGCTCCCTGGAAGTAGACCCAGAACGAGGGGAAGCTCTCCGAGAGGCTGGTCTCGGCCCACGCCACGGCGACCGTGCCCAGCACGGGGCCGAGCAGCGTGGTGCGCCCGCCGATCGCGACGCCGATGAGCAGCCCGATCGAGGGGATGACCCCGACGTCGGCGGGGGAGATGATCCCGACCACCGGCACGAACAGCGCCCCGGCGATCCCGGCCAGCGCCGCGGCCAGCACGTACGCCACGGTCTTGACCGTCGCCGGGTCGTAGCCGAGGAAGCGCACCCGCTCCTCCGCGTCGCGGCAGGCCACGAGCAGCTCCCCGTAGCGGCTGCGCATGAGCAGGCGGACGCCGGCGACCACCGCGAGCAGGACGCCGGCGGTGATGGAGAAGAGCATCCGCTGGTTGACCGGGTCGTTGAGGTCGTAGCCGAAGAACGAGCGGAAGCCGGTGAGGCCGTTCGTGCCGCCGGTGGTGGCCTGGTTGCCGATGAGCAGGATCGCGAACGCCGCCGCCAGGGCCTGGGACAGGATCGCGAAGTAGGCGCCCTTCACGCGGCGCCGGAAGGTCGCCAGGCCCAGCAGCGCGGCCAGGGCGGCCGGCACGAGGACGACGGCGAGCAGCGCCACGATGGGGCTGCGCAGCGGCACCCACCAGCCGGGCACGGTGCCGTCGCCGTAGAGAAGCATGAAGTCCGGGACCCCGCCGGTGGCCGCGGCGTCGGCGAGCTTGAGGTGCATGGCCATCACGTAGGCGCCGAGGCCGAAGAACACGCCCTGCCCGAGGGTGAGCATGCCGCCGCGGCCCCAGGCCAGGCCGATGCCGACCGCGACGATGGCCAGGCACAGGTAGCGCGCGAGCATGCTGAGCCGGAAGTCGCTGAGCACCGCGGGCGCCAGCGCGAAGAGCAGCACCGCGGCGAGCGCGAAGCCGGCCCAGACGCCGGTGCGGCTGGAGCTCCAGCGGCGCAGCGGGGAGGTGGCAGCGGTGGCCGAGGTGCTCGCGGCGGTGCTCATGCCAGGCTCCTCGAGCGCACGGTGACGATGCCCTGCGGCCTGATCTGCAGGAAGACGACGATCGCCACGAACACCAGCACCCGGGCGATGCTCGCGCTGGTGGAGTACTCGATCGTCGCCCGCAGCAGGCCCAGGGCGAAGGCCGCGATGACCGCGCCCCGGACCTGCCCGATCCCGCCGACGATGACGACGAGGAACGCGTCGATGACGTAGCTGGTGCCCAGGGTCGGCCCGACCGAGCCGATCTGGGTCAGCCCCACCCCGGCGACGCCGGCCAGGCCGGAGCCGATGAAGAACGTCGTGCGGTCGGTGGAGCGGGTGGAGATGCCCGAGCACTCCGCGAGCGAGCGGTTCTGCACGGTGGCGCGCACCCGGCGTCCGAGCGCCGTGAACTTCAGCAGCGCCGCGAGCCCGGCGACCGCGACCACGGTGAGCAGCAGCAGGAAGACGCGGGCGGCGGGCAGGCCGACCCCGAGGACGTCGACCGAGCCGGACAGCCACGAGGGGGAGCGGACGTCGACGTTGGGGGCGCCGAAGACGTCGCGGGCCACCTGCTGCAGCACGAGGGAGACGCCGAAGGTGGCGAGCAGGGTGTCCAGCGGTCGGTCGTACATGCGGCGGAGCAGGGTCGCCTCCAGCAGCACGCCGAGCAGGCCGGCGACCGCGAAGGCCACCGGGATGGCGACCACGAGGGACAGTCCGACGCTGGACATGAGCTGCTGGGCGACGTAGGCGGTGTAGGCGCCGGCCATGAGGAACTCGCCGTGGGCCATGTTGATCACGCCCATCTGCCCGAAGGTCAGGGCCAGGCCGAGCGCGATGAGGAGCAGGATCGAGCCGACGCTGATGCCGGCGAACAGCTGGGAGACGACGGCGTCCACCGGCGGCCTCCTCTCTTCGGGGGGTACGAGGGGCGAGGTCGGGGACCGGCGGGTGCGCCGCCGGCCCCCGAAGCGGTCAGCCGGCGAGGCCCTCCGCCCAGTCGTAGGGGGCGAGCCCGCCGGTCCCCGCGGGCTCAACCGGCGAGGCCCTCCGCCCAGTCGTAGGACTCCAGGTAGGGGTCGGGCTCGATGGGCTCGCCCGAGCTCCACTCGGTGTAGATGAGGCCGTCGGCGGCGACCTTGCCGATCAGCGCGGTCTTGGCGATGTGGTGGTTGTCGCCGTTGACCGTGACGCTGCCCTCGGGGGCGTCGAAGGTGACGCCGTCCGCGGCCTCCTGGACGTCGGCGACGTCGAAGGACTCCGCCTTCTCGACCATGCCCTTCCACAGGTGCAGGGAGGTGTAGGCGGCCTCCATCGGGTCGGAGGTGACGCGGTCCTCGCCGTACTCGGCCTTGAAGGCGTCGACGAACGTGGTGTTCGCCGGTGAGTCGACGGTCTGGTAGTAGTTCCAGGCCACGAGCTGGTCGGTGAGGTTGTCGACCCCGACGCCGCCGACCTCCTCCTCGGCGATCGAGACGGACATGACCGGCATCTGCGCGGCGTCCAGCCCGACGTTCGTGTACTGCTTGAAGAAGGCCACGTTCGAGTCGCCGTTGAGGGTGTTGAACACCGCGTCGGCGTCGGCCTCCTTCACCTTGTTGACGATGGTGGAGAACTCGGTGTCGCCGAGGGGGGTGTACTCCTCGCCCTTGATCTCGATGCCCTTGTCCTCCGCGTACGCCTTGATGATCTTGTTGGCGGTGCGCGGGAAGACGTAGTCGCTGCCGACGAGGAACAGGCTCTTCACGCCCTGCTCGGACAGGTAGTCCAGGGCCGGGATGATCTGCTGGTTCGTCGTGGCGCCGGTGTAGAAGATGTTCTC
>Ga0210040_10003584_pt1 | contig 20888 bp, 19 predicted proteins | sample CryGeyCG12114_NA_FD_185462 | JGI IMG/M metagenome (GOLD analysis project Ga0210040, IMG submission 185462) | Groundwater microbial communities from aquifer - Crystal Geyser CG19_WC_8/21/14_NA (SPAdes) (version 2) | ecosystem: Environmental > Aquatic > Deep subsurface > Groundwater | place: USA... | reverse complement strand
CTTTTTTAATTACTTGCCTCCGCAGGTAGCAGCAGGCAAAATTGAACATGCTTTAAAAATAAAGGAGGGAAAATATTAAAATCCTCCCTCCTCTTCTATTTTAAATTACTTAAACTCCCAGCAATAACCGCATAGGATCTTCCAGCAGTTCTTTTACCCGTACCAGGAAGCTAACCGATTCGCGGCCGTCAATAATTCGGTGATCGTAGGATAAACCAATGTACATCATGGGCCGGATTACGACTTCGTTGTTGATGGCTACCGGACGCTGTACTATATTGTGCATACCCAGAATAGCCGATTGCGGAGCATTGATAATAGGAGTCGACATCATGGAACCAAACACGCCGCCGTTGGTAATGGTAAAGGTTCCTCCCGTCATTTCTTCAATCGATAATTTATTATCGCGGGCTTTACCAGCTAACCGGATTACTTCTTTTTCAATTCCGTCTAAAGAAAGTGATTCGGCATTGCGAATAACCGGTACCACTAACCCTTTCGGGGCGGAAACGGCAATGGAAACATCGCAGAAATCATTAAATACTATTTCGCCTTCATCAATCATGGCATTAATGGCCGGCCACTCCTGCAACGCTACGGTACAAGCTTTTATAAAAAACGACATGAAGCCCAAGCCTACACTGTGTTTCTCTTTGAACTTGTCTTTGTATTTGGCGCGGATATCCATAATCGGCTTCATATCTACTTCGTTAAAAGTAGTGAGCATGGCCGTTTCGTTTTTAACGGCTACTAAACGGCGGGCTACCGTTTTCCGGAGGCTGGACATGCGCTCCCGGCGTTGGGTACGGTTACCAGCGGTGCCAGTTGTTGCTGCGGGCTGCGCGGTAGTTGCAACTGGCTGAGCAGTTGTAGCTGCCGGAACAGGAGCCGGAGTAGCCGGTTTAGAAGTAGCATTCTGAGCATCTTCTTTTGTAATTCGGCCATCGCGTCCGGTGCCGGAAACCTGGTCTGGTGCAATACCTTTCTCAGCTAATATTTTACCGGCAGCTGGTGAGGGTGTACCAGCTGCATAGGCCGAGGTTCCGCCGAAAGTAGCAGTAGCGGCCTGAGCTTGGGGTTGCGGGGCTGTTGCCGCAGGTGCCGGGGCAGTAGCTCCGGCGCCACTACCGGCCTGGATAGTGCAGATAACAGCTCCAACCGGAATGGTTGATCCTTCCTGAGCCACAATTTTTAAAGTTCCGGCCGCTTCGGCGGGTAATTCAAAGGTAGCTTTATCCGATTCTAACTCGCATAAGACTTCGTCCATGGCAACCTGGTCGCCGTCTTTCTTCAGCCACTTCGATATGGTTACTTCCGTAATTGATTCACCAACGGCTGGTATCTTTATTTCTTTGGTTTCGCCAGCACTGCCAGTAGCCGGGCTATCCGCTGAAGAACCTTGCTGCCCCACTACCGCTTCGGCCGCCGGGGCCGAACTCGTAGGCTGACCAGATCCACCGTAGCCAGATTGTGTATTAGTTTCCGGAGCAGCAGCGGGTGCTGCCGGTGAGGCACTTGGAGCAGCCGCAATCGGTGCCGAAGTGGCCGAAGCACCATCAGCCGATATCTCACAAAGCACGGTACCAATAGCTACCGTTTCGCCTTCGGGTACCCGAATTTTCAAAATACCAGCGCCTTCGGCGGGCAATTCGAAAGTTGCTTTATCTGATTCCAGTTCACAGATTACTTCATCCATAGTAACCTGATCACCATCTTTTTTAAGCCATTTGGCAATTGTCACTTCCGTAATTGATTCGCCTACAACCGGCACTTTTACTTCAAGACCCATATATTTTTAATAATTAATAATTAATAATTACGAATTAATAATTAAGATTTTATTTAACGAATTAAGAATTCAATTTCTCTTTCCTTGTTTTGATGATAGAACCTATAATTTTCAAGATTTCATCCCAATCGGCTAACAAAGAAACAGATTGTTCGGTGGAAATATAATTTATGTCCCTCAATATTCATATTCAATAATGCGTTTCACGAGCTTCGTTATATACAATCTGGAGTTTTGTAATAAAATCTTTGCCAGATTGTCCACTAATTGCTTCTTCGGAGTTAGCGCCTATTGCGTTTCCACTACGAAAAATCTGCTTTGAGATTAAAAACTCTCTGTTCTCTTGCTGAAGGAATTTATACAAATTAACAATGCAAAGAGCGAAATTATAACTTTTAGTTAGTAATATATTCTCTGCCTTCACATTTAATCATTCTAAATTCCTAATTCCAAATTTTTAATTATACACTAAAAGCTTTCTCAATAATTTCGCGCTGTTGCTTATTATGTACTTTATTGTAGCCGGTTGCCGGTGATGAACTGGCTTTACGGGCAATACCATCTTCCAAAATATTTTTAAGCCGCAAAGCCCGCAGTACATACGCCCAATAACCCATATTAGAAGGTTCTTCCTGAACCCAGTAAACTTTTGCGTTGCTGTATTTGCTTAGTTCAGCATCGAGCTGGGTGTGCGGGAACGGGTGCAATTGCTCCAGCCGAATAATAGCTACATCCGTCCGCTTATTTGTTTGCTGCTCTTCCAGTAATTCGTAATATAATTTACCCGAACACAAAAGAACTTTCTGCACTGATTTTGCTTGGGCGTACGCATCGCCAATTACTTCCCGGAAAGAACTATCCGTAAACTCTTCTAAAGGAGAAATACACAACGGATGGCGCAGCATCGATTTAGGCGACATTACCACCAACGGTTTCCGGAAAGGCCAGGCTAATTGCCGCCGCAACAAGTGGAAGAAGTTAGCCGGAGACGTAATATTTGCCACTACAATATTATATTCGGCGGCTAATTGCAGAAAACGCTCCGGACGGGCATTGGAGTGCTCGGGTCCTTGCCCTTCGTAGCCGTGCGGCAACAACATCACCACGCCGTTCATGCGTTGCCATTTCGATTCGGATGGCGTTATGAACTGATCAATCATGACCTGCGCCCCATTAGCAAAGTCACCAAACTGGGCTTCCCAAATTACTAAGGCATTGGGATTAGCCATAGCGTAACCAAATTCAAAACCCAGTACGCCGTACTCCGACAACAATGAATTATAAATGCGCAGCTTTTCCTGAGCATTATCAATGTAGTTTAAACTGTTGTACGCTTCACTCGTTTCGGCGTCGTGCAATACCGCGTGACGATGCGAAAAAGTACCCCGTTGCACATCCTGACCCGATAAACGTACAATTTTATTTTCCAGTAAGATAGAGCCGTAAGCCAAAAGTTCTGCTGCTGCCCAGTTTAAGGTTTTCTGGTTAAAGAACATTTCCTGGCGTTCTTTCAGCAATTTTTCTATTTGCTTCAAGGGCTTAAAACCTTCCGGGATAGTACTTAAAGCTTTTCCGACTTTCTGAATAACTTCCGGCGAAATACCAGTATTGGGCGATTGATTAAAATCTTCGGGGGTGGAGCGGCGTAATACTTGCCATTCTTTTTCTAAGTTCTGGAAATTATAAGGCAGCGGCTTTTGCTTCACCAAGTTCAGGCGGTCCTGCAGCATATCACGGAACTCCTTGTCCATGTTCTCGGCTAATTTCGCATCTATATCGCCGCGGCTGATTAAGGTTTTATTGTAAATTTCCCGCGGGTTCGGGTGCTTGGAGATTAAGTTATAGAGTTGCGGCTGCGTGAACTTCGGCTCATCGCTTTCGTTGTGGCCGTGCCGACGGTAGCACACCATATCAATAAAAATATCGTTATGGTACTGCTGGCGGTATTCGGTGGCAATGCGAACGGCAAACACGACCGCCTCGGGATCATCGCCGTTTACGTGCAATACCGGCGCATCAATTATTTTAGCAACATCGGTACTATAAATAGACGAACGGGCATCTTCAAAATCGGTGGTAAAACCAACTTGGTTATTAATAACAAAATGAATAGTCCCCCCAGTTTTGTAGCCTTGCAGGTTCGACATCTGGGTTACTTCGTACACAATTCCTTGTCCGGCTAAAGCCGCATCGCCGTGTATTAAAATCGGCAGAATAGACTTGTAATCGTTCGCATACATCGAGTCGATTTTAGCCCGTACAAATCCTTCTACCACTGGATTGACCGCTTCCAGGTGCGATGGATTAGGTGCCAGTTTTAAGTTAACCATATTGCCGGACGAAGTTTTTACTTCGCTGGAAAAGCCCATGTGGTATTTTACGTCACCATCGCCCATGGTTAAATCTGGTACAGCAGTGCCTTCAAACTCACTGAATATCTGCTCGTAAGTTTTGCCCATAATATTGGCAAGCACGTTTAAACGGCCCCGGTGCGCCATACCAATTACTACCTCTTTTACCCCCAATTGCGATCCCCGGTCGATAATAGCATCCAGGGCTGGGATGGTGGTTTCACCCCCTTCCAGAGAAAAACGTTTTTGGCCTAAAAATTTCGTATGTAGGAAGTTCTCAAAAACTACTGCTTCGTTTAGTTTAGATAAGATACATTTTTTATAATCGTCCGAAGGTTGGAAATTAAGAGACTCGTGCTCCACTTTTTGTTTAAACCAATCCAGAATTTCCGGATCGCGAATATACATGTATTCGAAGCCAATGCTACCTTCGTATATCTTTTTCAGGGCAGCTACAATATCGCGCAAAGTGGCTGGCCCGATACCTATTACCTCGCCGGTTTTAAATACCGTATCTAAATCAGCTTCGGATAAATTAAAATCAGCTAAATCAAGCCGGGCTTTGCGATCTTTGCGGGGCCGTACCGGGTTAGTTTTGGAACGCAGGTGGCCGCGGCTGCGGTACGCATAAATTAAATTTCTAACCTGTACTTCTTTATCGGAATCAGTAGCAACCGGAGCCGGTGTAGCAACCGCACCATTTTGCTGATCCTTTCCGTTTCCGTTAGAACCATCCGTCGCATATTTAATCGAAAAATCATAGCCTTCGAAAAACTTACGCCAGCCAAAATCTACCGATTCCGGATCTTGTTGGTAACTTTTATATAATTCATCAATATATGCAGCATGAGCATTTGCGATATAAGAATAATTATCCATCTGAATGTATTTTGATATTTTGCAAATATAACGGCAAATGTTGAAATAGCATTATACCTAAATTCGCATACACAAATATAACCAGTTATCAAGTAGTAAATTCTATAACTAATAACTTGTTATGCTATTAAATTTAGAATTAATTAACCAGAGCATTAAAATATAAACGTACCTACAGCTGAAAAGATTAATAAAAATAAAATATTACAAGTTTATTATACAGTTTCAATCAACTACAATACTTCATCTTAATTCAGAACACGTTACCTATTTTACGAAAGAAGTTAACTCGTAACTTAAGAAATACTTAAAATTAGCTTTAGAATCCTTCCCGATCATAAAGATGTACGCTGATATCGGAAGAAGTTTTATCAATAGTATTCTTGCCCCATCTAATTGTATTTCCTTTTTTCGTATCATAAATAATGGTTTTTCCAGTGGCCTTAACTACTGTGGTGTTATCCTGGATCAAATCACTCCCTGGTCCACCCACCACATTAACTATTAGACTGCTGGTTACGGGGCCAGTTATTATAAAACTATCATCTCCTCCCAAACCATGCAACGTAATTTCTTCCGTCTCATCACCAGAAAATACCCGTTCGTAAAGTAGTCGGCTCGTGGCATTACCTTCTGATAAAGCAAATACTTGTACTCTTGTCTGACGTTGCGATAAATGGGTAACCACAAAATTTTCTTTTTCATCGGAGGCTGGTATTACCACGTGTTTTGCTAATAGCTGATAATAAGATTCTGCTAAGGCGGGTAATTGCGTGCGCCGGCTTTTGAGAATACGCTCTGTTTCGGAACCCACCAAGCGGTAAACAGCCGGCGGAAATTGATTTACTGCCTGCTCAATCACTTTATCGGTTAAGACCGTTTGTAACTTCCGGGCAGCATTTCTGAATTCGGTACGGGTTAAAGCATTTAGTGCCCGTTTGTCTAAAAATGCCGCATTAATGGTATAAGCAACTACATCTTGCGGATTTTCCCGAAAATGCCCGAACTTAGGCAGCGCAAAATTCCGGGTCACGAGCCAAGGCAGCACGCCATCCTGGTACTTGCTAAACGCTTGGTCACGGTCTTTCGGAATGGGTTTATATAAAATACCAGTTGCTGTTGGATACGCCGCCCAGTTCCATTGGCCTTCGTGTCGGTCCCAATCCCCAATTAAAATATCGAATAAACGGCAACGCAGAAACAGCGTCTGATCAATGGTGTGGGCATTAAAGCGAAAGCGGTTATCCAGCATCTCGACACTATTTAACAAAGCTGTTGCCGGACCAAACTGGTGGGGAGCGGCTGGTAATTGCGAATATTTTTCTTCGAACAGGAATAACTTATTTCCCGTTTGTTCTGCTACGTTACGGAACATTTTATCAGTATCCGCCACTAAGAAAATATGGGGATTAGTGTGGAAAATACCAGCTGCCTGAGCCAAAGGCGCTACTACCAAGGCCGCATACGGATTAGCGGCCGCTATTTGATCCCGAACTAAATCGGCTACTATGGTTTTTCGCCAAAATGGAGGCAATATACCCAGCGGGTCTTTGTTTAGGGAGCGCAACACATAGGCATTACCCATCTTGTCTTTTACATTTAGGCTAGTGGTTTGCATACCACCGCCTACCTTGCCCAATAACAGGCCGCCGTACATCGTTTTTAAATTTATTACGGGCACTTGTACCGGTGCTGCCCAAACCGACCGGTAATGCTCGCCTAAAAAAAATGTACCCACTTTGCTTCTGGCATATTGTCCACTAGCTTTCGCCCAAACAAAACCCGCTTGTGCCTTTCTGGAAACTAAGCTGTTGGTAAAACTGGTTTTTCCGGAAAAGAAAAATATTTTCAGCAAGCCTAGTAAAACCAAAAACAATAAAAAAAATCGCGTAATTTTTTTAATCATGAAAAGGCGGTAAAGTTTTCCTGTTAACGAGAAATGCACTTAAAGTTTAGGTAGCTAAAAGTATTCAGCATTAACTTCGGATATCTTTCAGTTGCATATTCATCTAAAATTTACGTAAGAAGTAATAAATAGCGAAACCGTGAAATTGTACCATATCCATCATATTGCCATTATTTGCAGCGACTATATAGTCTCTAAGGATTTTTACGTAAATAAATTGGGTTTGCCCATTATTCAGGAAATTTATCGGGCGGAACGGGACTCGTATAAGCTTGATTTAGCGGTAAACGGCCATTATCAGATCGAATTATTTTCTTTTCCGGCTCCACCAATCCGGCCTAGCCGTCCCGAAGCAACCGGTTTGCGACATTTAGCTTTTGCTGTAGATAACATAACGGAAGCCGTTACGGAACTAAACGAAAAAGGGATTCAGACGGAACCCATCCGGGTAGATGAATTTACGGGCAAACGCTTCACCTTTTTTAATGATCCCGATGGCTTGCCTTTGGAATTATATGAAATAGAAGAATAAAGGCGATTTACAAACCATGTACCTACTATTAAGTTCAGTTAAAAGTATGTAAATGATATTAAACTAACTTTTTAAGTATAAAAGGTTTATTTAAATTGCCATCGCAGAAAAAACAACTATTACTAATTTATAAATAAAAACAACCCTATGGCAAATAGCGCACAGTATTCTAACATTACACCCGAAACCTTTAACTCATTAAAATCAAAATTAGCTGGCTTTGGTATTAACATGGCGGGCAACAGTGGCCGTATTTCCGAAAAAGGAGTTTCGGCTGAATATATGTACGATGAAACTTCCCAAACCTTAGCAATAAGAAATGTAGCCGTAGGTTTTCCGGCCAGCATGATGTATAATTCCGATAAGATAATTGCTACTATTACGGGTGAGGTACAAAACTCTGGCGGCCAGATGGCTTAAATTTAGATTTTTAAGACTTATTTTTTAGCCACATAAAATAGTTTTGCGTATAGCCCTTGCTACCAGTAACAAAAAAGCACTGGTAATACGTATTTAAGTAAGAAACACTAAAAACTATAATATCATGGCACAAGGAACTAGTCTTATACAACCAGCCGATTTTTCGAGAACGCTGGAAAATGTAATGCATGTATTTAAAGAAGGAAACCACGAAAAATTACCTGATCTGTTGCAGGATGCGGGTAATTTATTAATGAAAGCCAGCAAAAAATTAACCCCTACTCAGTTGGTATTGGCAGTAGCCGGGGTTGCGGTAGCGGCTATTTTTGTTGTTTCCAGAATAGAAGGCGAAGTAGATTTTCATCGGGATGCCGCTTAATTTTTTAAGCAGCCTTTACTAATGTCTATTAAACAAGAAACCTCTGCTTTTTATAAAGGCAGAGGTTTCTTGTTTTCAGGAACACTATTTTCTGGTCGCTCTATAATAATATAGTCAGCAGAAGCCCGGTTTAACGCAATAGGTACATTATTTATAACAGCGGTCCTGATTAAAGTCTGAATATCATGTTCGTGGCCATGCGGGCTTTCCGCATCAATAAAAAAAATAATTTTATGAATTTTACCCCGCAATATTTTAGCGGCTAGCAAAATATCGCCTCCGGCTGGCCCATGACCAAATGGCTTTACGCCTAAGTTTAACAGGTTATTAATAAGGCGGGCGGTATTAGAAGTACCAATTAAGTTATATTGTCGCAGGGTGGTTAGATTTTGTTGCGTCCACTCCAACAATTCATTCTTCTTGGCATTATGCGCAATTAAGGCTATTGTTTTCATATTTATAAGCAACCGATGATTTGCTAGCAATATAGAAAAAATTTACCTGCCCCGCTTTGCTTATAAAACGATAATGCTTTTCAGAGAAATTAAAACCACCTGAAACCTGTTAATTCACTCTAAACTACTTTCAAATGAATCGTTTCGAGGTACGGTTCCAGTGATAGTTTGCCGCTTAATACCCGAATCAGGCCAATAGTTTGGAGATTATGCAGGTACCACACTTCTACATAAAAACTATGAAACCAATAAAGATCTATTTTGCACCAACCTTTTATGCGATAGTGCATGTAGTGGCCATACGTACGCAGCACTTCTTCTTGCTCCTCGGTAGATAGTATTTTAAATTCTTCTTCGGCTAACATACGCTCATCATCAGGCTTACTCTAAAATAAATCGTTTCTGCTCCTACGAAAACTAATTTAAACAGATGCTAAATATTTCAAAACGATGGGAAGCGAAACTCCAGTGCGAAGGAGACGGATGAATTTCTTCTCCGGCGGTATCCACCAGCGTTACGGCAAATCCTTCGGTTGTGTTAAGCGGCTCAGTATAGTGTTTTACTTGATATATACGACCAGCTTCTATCCATTCGTCTGGGGTAAAGCCTGGTAACGTATCATCGATGCAAAAAGCATAAACAGCTAGGTATTTCGGAGGTATAATTAAGTTCACCATGTTTATTAAACTCCTTTAAAATATAAATAGTTTCTGGGTTTTAGATTTCCGCTGACTCGCCAACCGCTACATACCAAACGGTACTAAAGTCAACGTATTATAAAGAAAATAAAAAAGGGCCATTTTTAATAGCCCTTTCCTTTATTTTTTATTTATAGTTTTAAAATCGTTCGATCTCAATTTCGCGTGCTTTCTGCAGCCGGTCTTGGCTGTAAGGCAACACTACCTGCAGCCCGTCATTGTTATAACTGGCGCTGATTTGGGTAGTATCTACCTGAAAAGGTATTTTAATCAATTGGCTAAACAAAGGCAAACTAAATGCCGGTTGCGCCAAATCACCTGCCATGGTCTGAGGCAATAAACCATATACTATTAACCGGTTAAATTCTACCATCACGTGCATGGCTTCCACCGAAACTCCGGGTGCCGTAACAGTAACGATCATTTTATCTTCTTTCCGATCAACAGCCACATGCGCCATACTTACGCCCCCACCCAGGGTATTTAGTTGGTCAATTTGATGGCTTATTCCCTTTAATAATTTTTTATTTTTTATGATATTCATCTGATCTTCCTTCTTAGCTTGATACCACTTAGTATGCAAATTACATACCATTTAATGTATCAGCCCGCAGTGTAAATACACCTGCTCCATAATGTCATTATGGCACTTTTAAAACTCTTTTAGCTATTATTATCAGACAGAACAACCGAAAGATGTATTATAGGCAGTTTGAATAGTTTATAAACGAGGCGAAAGTTGTAATTATAGAATTCGTAATAATACTTGTTAAGCTCCTATTACCTTAAAAAATGAAATCGCTTAAAAGAACAAGCGGAATAAAATATTAATTAAGAAAAGGACATCAAATACTATTTAGGAAACAAGCTCTGACCTTAATATTGAAGGGCTATAGCTATTTTACAACGCTTAATTCTATTAGAATACTATAAATAAAAATTACCTTAACTCAGAACTCGCCAGTACGTAAATTAAGTAGTTTTATTTTTTTTCCGATGTGGGCAAAAGGTAAAACAGTGTAAAGCTTTTGTTTCACTTAACTTTTAAACAATGGAATCGAATAGAAAAAGATATCCGGAAGATGATAACCGGGAGCATTTTGAAGAAAACCAGCGGATAGGAAGAGATATAGCCCGGGAACGCGGAAACCAGAACCGGAATGAGCAATACCGCAGTAGCCAAAGCTACCATAACCGCAACGAAGGCTACGGTCCGGAGCAAACCCACTACGGTGCCCGGCCCGATAGTGCTTACCGCAATTCCAATGCTATTAACTACGGCAACCGTTCGGAACAAAACAACAACTTCGATCGAAACGATAGAGGCTATAATCAACCAAATGATCAGGGGCGGGAGAGATATAACCAAAGTTATAATGGCTTTTCTAATCAAAACCGCAACCCCAATACGAACTACCAGGAACAATCTTCCGGCGAACGGCACTATAACCGGGAAAGAGATACCTGGCCAGAGCGTAATGAGTATAAAAATGATGATTACCGCTACCGTAGTGGCAATCGCGGCAACTGGCATGCACCCGATGGCTTAGGCAATTCGGATAATGACCGGTACCAGAACCAACGCGATTACCGGGAGCAAAACAATTATCGCCATCAAGCCCACAATCAGTATAATGACCGGAACCGCAATCAGGAACATGAACAAGGTTTCTTCGACCGAATTGGCAACTCGATTAGTAATACCTGGAATAATTTAACCAACCCGGACGATTATCATCCGGCTAATCAACGTCGTCATTATGATGGAGAAAACCGCAATCATAATCGTGGCTATGAATCCAGACCAAGATGGGCCAATGAAAGTGACCAAGAGCGTCACGAACGGGAAAGAGGAGATTTCCGGTCGGATTTGCATTAAGTTAAGATAGAATAAATAAAAAAGCCGGTTCAATAACCGGCTTTTTTATTTATTCTATCTATTTGTTCTACTTCTTATTTGTTCCACTTCGTTATGTTATGGATAATCGTTAGTCGGTTTATCAGGCATAAAATCCTGTAATGTTACCCGGTTTCTACGCTTTTTTACCGCTAAAGCCGCTAAACCAGCTAAGGTTACCAAACCTACCCCGGCCATTATTTTGGGAAACGGATCAGAGACGGGCGGCGGCACCGAGACTACTCCATTTTCGTCGGTTTCGGCGGCTTCGTGCAAGTATCTGCCCTGCGCCGGTAAGGCTCTTTCGTCAAATTCCCGGACTAATTGTTCTAACTGGTGCAGCATATCTTCGCCGTACATGGGCAAACCATGGCCAGTAGCCGCTACGGTCGGCCGCAACAACATCAGGCGCTCAATCGAACGTTTGGCAGCTTCCCAGTTAGAGGTAAAATATGTGGGTGGTCCGTGAATTTCTTGTTTCTGAGTAATGACCGCCAGCATCGATTCCTGGTCTACGGTGATGAAAGCATCACCGGCAATCAAAACTTTATCACTTTCCCGGAAAAAAGAAACGTGGCCGCCGGAATGGCCCGGCGTATGCAGGTAAGTCCAGCCGGCTAGGTGCGGCACGTGACCATCACTAGGCAGTTTTTTTACCCAAAGGCTAATATCAATAGGCTTTTTAGGATACAGAAAAGACATATATGCCATGGCACCGCCGCCAACGCTCGGATCGGGGGGCGGATAAGCCGACCGGCCCGTTAAGTAAGGTAGCTCTAATAAATGGGCGTATACCGGCACATCCCAATCGTAAGCCAAGGTGCGTAATGCTCCTACGTGATCAAAATGGCCGTGCGTCATGATAATTGCTTTTGGCCGGGCATCTTTGCCGTATAATTTTTCGGCGGCCCGTTTAATGCGGTTAGCTGATCGGGGTAAACCAGCATCCACTAACACCCATTCGTTGGGTTTGCCTTCCAAATCGCTGACGAAGTAAACATTTACCATCACGATTTGTAAACAATGGATTCCGGGCGCTACCTCAATCAGATCATTCTTTTTAAGGCTTTCTAAAATAGAACTTGTTTTCTCCATCCTTTTCTGTTTTAAACCGGTCCTACCTGGTCCGGATTAGGTTAGTAGAAGATTTACCAGCTAGCGATAAACCTAATGTAAAATGTACGAGCCGGATGTGATATTAGTTTATAGTGATAGAGGAAAGATTTTGCAGAATAGTATCCTATAAACTTAAACCGACTAATCAGTCCGGCAAGTGCGCCATGTAAATTACCTGGTACAAGCTATTAGCTGATTTACTAGCAAGTACTGTTGCTGGCTTTACAAATGAATAATGGCCCAATAAACGCCTTTTACCACTTCCGCCATTTTATTAAAATCAAGCGTGTCGATGGTATCGGAATCCTGGTGATAGTTAGGGTTCCGGAAAAAAGCGGTATTGGTAATTATCACGGCCGGAAAATTGTATTTCCAATAATTCAGGTGATCCGAAAAGTCAACGCCCGGCACCGAGGCCGGAGCGGTTAATGATTCTACCGGAATGGTACTGCCCGCTTTTATATAATTTTTTACGTGTTTCACTAAACTACCCTGGTCCATATTACCCACCACCGAAATAAAGTTGGCCCGGTCCGGGTAAATAGCTTTCAGGGTGGCCACTGGGTAGCGTTGCGAATCTTTTTCTTCGGAATAATAGCCAATCATTTCGAGGCAAATCATGCCTTTAATTTTTACCCCGGCTGCCTGCATCGATCTGGCGTGAACGGCACTGCCCATATCATTAGTCTTAAAAAAAGGGGGTTCTTCTAGGGCAAAGGCTATAAAATCAATCCGGTATTTTAAATTGGGTTGTAATTCGTGCACCAGGCGGGCAATGGCCAGCAACCCTGCTACTCCACTGGCATTGTCATCGGCTCCGGGCTGCTCGCCACACACATCGTAGTGGGCTCCTACCAAAATACGCTCTCCGTCTTCCGGACCCAGGCTGCAAATTATGTTTTTATATTCCTGTTTATCTACCTGAAAAGTTTGGTACTGAACCCGGGGTGCTATTTTTTTAAATTCCTCGAAGATATAGGCGGCGCTCTGGTTTAAGGAAGTTAGGTGAAAAGCATTACGCGGCGGATTCAGGTCCGTCAGGTATTTTACATCGGCGTAAAGCTGCGCTTTATTTACCGGCAGGTTAGGAACATCCATTTTTTTGTTTTTAACGATGAAAGACCACGTTACCAGGCCGGAAATAAAAATCAGCGCTGCTAAGAGAATGGCTTTTATCATAAGTTTATAGACTAAAAAAAGCCCTTGCTGCCTTACCAGAAGTGGTCGAATCAGGTCAGAATGGCCTTATTTTCCTTACGGGAATATATAAAATTGTTTTAACCCGCTCACTATTTCCGTATATATCCGCCTGAATATACGTACATATAGCTTTGTACAGAAACAGTATCTCACGTATTAAATCCGAAACGTTTTGAAGCGGCACCAGAAAAATATTATAATGAATTTAAAGAATGACATTGTGGTAAATAGCTGGGAAGAACTGCAATCAGCTTTATTTCATAACTCCTGGGACAGTCAGATTAACCGGTTCCGGTCTTCATATATTTACCGTGGCATGTGGAACAAGGATTTCGATCTGAAAACCAGTCTTATCCGGCTGGGCGGTTCTTACGGCGAACTGGAACACCACTTATTACGCAATTTCCGCAAATATGCCATGAAAGATGCGTCGCCGGGCAATTCTATCTGGAACTGGCTGGCCGTAGCGCAACACCACGGTTTACCAACCCGGCTCCTCGATTTTACTTATTCGCCGTACGTAGCGCTGCATTTTTGCACGAGCGATTTTATGCAGTACGAGTATGATGCGGCTATTTGGTGTGTAAACTATGTCCGATCGAACGAATTTATACCGGAGGTACTGCACCATGCCATTCAGGAAGAAGGCTCAAATGTGTTTACCCCGGAAATGCTGGAACCGGTTTGCAGTTCGTTAAAGGAATTGGGTAATTTTCAGCAGGAAGATTTTGTATTGTTCCTGGAGCCGCCTTCGCTCGATGCCCGCATTGTGCACCAGTACGCTTTGTTTTCAATGATGTCGGATCCGGGCGCCATCTTAAGCGATTGGTTGAACCAGCACCCTGACCTTTTTTTCCGAATTATTATTCCGGCCCACCTAAAATGGGAAATACGGGACAAGTTGGATCAGGTAAATATAACGGAGCGCGTGTTGTTTCCGGGATTAGCCGGTTTAAGCCAATGGCTCCGCCGGCATTATACCACCATCTGATCCTTAGTTTACCAACTCCGGAATTTAAAGGTGCTGCACCTGCTACCGTAAATTATATTTTAGCCCCATGCTCAACTTGGCAGCAGGGGCCTCCGTTCACTATTACGTTTTAACACCTACTCAAAACCTCATGCCATCGCAGGCGCCAGGAATAAAAGTTAGTAAAAAAAATAAACGCCCGCCGTGTCTCGTGTATATAAAGCAGCGCAACCCCGGATTGCGATAGACCCTTTTATTGTAGCCTTATTCGGCGTTATCTTGCTCGCTTATTTTTGGCCGGAGTTAGGCGTAGAAGAAAGTCCGTTGCCTTTAGGCCTTATTGCTTCGTACGGGGTTTCGGTCATTTTCTTTTTCTATGGTTTGCGTCTAAGTCCGGGGCAGCTTTGGGCCGGACTTAATAATTGGCGGTTGCATGTGGTGGTGCAACTCAGTACATTTCTGTTGTTCCCGATTTTAGCTTTGGTCGGCAATTATTTTTTCGCGAATGAGCAAAGCGCGGAGCTTTGGCTGGGAGTCTTTTACTTAGCAGCGCTGCCCTCCACAGTTTCATCGTCAGTGGTAATGGTATCCATTGCGGGCGGCAACTTACCGGCAGCTATTTTTAACGCCAGTATCTCTAGTTTGCTGGGCGTATTTATTACGCCGCTCTGGATGGGATTCTTTATGCAAACGACTAATGGCACCTTCGATTTTTGGCCCGTAATTGGTAAACTTGCCGTACAGGTTTTATTACCGGTTGTGCTCGGCATTTTGCTGCATGCGCGCTTCGGCAGTTTCGCGGAGAATTACCGGCAACCGCTTAAGTTTTTCGATCAGTTTATTATTTTGCTAATCGTTTTTACTTCTTTCTGTGAGTCTTTTGCCCGGAATATATTTGCATCTTTTACCTTATTAGATATTTTTCTTTTAAGCCTTTACTTAACTGCCTTCTTTTTCCTGGTGTTTGGCCTGATTTACTTTATTACCCATTTGTTTGGTTTTACCCTCCCCGACCAGATTACGGCGCTATTCTGCGGTTCAAAAAAATCGTTGGTCCACGGCACGGTTATGTCCAAAGTATTATTTCCGGACGCAAATCTTCTGGGTATTATTTTATTGCCGCTCATGCTCTATCACGCTTTGCAGTTAATAGTCGCCAGTTTACTTGCCCAATCTATAGCCCGCCGCCAGAAAGCAGAACCTAAATAGTATCACGTAACCCGGAAACGGAATGTTTGTTAAAGAAGCATTTACCAATGCGAAATTGTAGCTCGTTTCTCTACCATTTTGCCAATGAAAAAGTGTACGAGCTATAAGCTCGCACCAGCAAATGGGCATTTTGGATAGATTATATATGCTTATATTGCTGCCGCGAGCGTCCTCGCTCGTGGCATATTATTACTCTGGTCTGTATATATAAGCTTTAGTAAAATTCTTTATAGTGGCCGGAGGAAAATATCGCGGGCGTTCGCGCCCGCGATAAAGAATAAAGCTGCATACCATAGAGTTAAAAATTTATTAATGCGGCCGATAACTTTACTCCGCAAATGGATATAATTCGGGCGGTTGCGTATGATCCTGGTAAATGGCCAATGGGTGTAGCGCCCGCGTGGTATCGATGTACGCAAAGGCATCGTAGCGTTTCGGAACTACGGTAGGCACATAATTCCCAAACCGTTCCATACCCGGATGATAGACTACCCCAATTGCCCGGTGCCCGATTTTATCTCGCAGGGCTTTTACTTCGGTTAATTCTTTCGAAAACAACAGTTTGTTCTGAGGGCTGATTTCGTGCAATAAATGTTCCCAAGTACCGGACGGAGCGGGTGGTATTTCCATTATTTCCATCGGTTCGCCCCATTCATCAGCTGCTATTACGGAACCTTTATAAGAACCGAAACCTACAATAAACGTATTTTCTTCGCCGTACTGCTCCCGCACCAGCTGCCCTACGTTTACCATGTTGCTCCGGGCCATATCGGTGTAGCGCGCATCGCCCACATGGGTATTGTGCTCCCAAATAATTGCTTTCGAATCAGGACCGTGTAAATCTAACAATCGGGTTAAGGTTTCCATCATGTGGTGGTCGCGGACGTTCCAGGAACTGCCACCGCCCCGGATCATGGCCCGGTAATAGCGCTCGGCGTTTACAGCCACCAACGCATTTTGCTCGGCGTCAAATTCGGCGCTTCGGCTGGCACCGCCATCTAAGCCTTTCTGACGTAAGGTATGCAACATAGTTACCACTTCGTCTTCACAATCCTGCGATACAAATGCAACCGCCCGGGCGTATTCCTGGGGGTCTTCGCTATAAGGCTCAAAACACCTAAATGCTTTTTTAGCGGCTGCGGCCGCCGGGCCGCCCTGTTGCTCCAGGTAATTTAAAATTTCCTGCAGCGAATCCCAGAGGCTGTAAACATCTAAGCCATAAAAACCAACTTGTTCATTTTCAGCTAGGCCGGTGTTATATTTTTTTAACCAATCCACCAGGGCCGCTACTTCCCAGTTGCCCCACATCCAGGTAGGCCAACGGTTAAACGTTTGCAGTAACTCCGGGGCCGTAACTGCCTCTCCCTGGCCTTTTATGTACTTGTTCACCTCAAAGCAATCGGGCCAGTCGCCTTCTACTGAAATAAAATTAAACCCTTTTTCCTGAATGAGCCGTTTGGAAATAGCCGTACGCCAGGTATAATATTCAGAAGTACCGTGTGAGGCTTCGCCCAGTAAAACAATGCGGGCATCGCCGATTTCCTGGAGTAATAAATCTAAATCTTGCGTGCGCTGCAGCGAATGATGCGGAATATTGGCCATAACAACAGGTTTTATGTAAGATCTTTGTGTTTACGTTATTCTACTGCCGGGTTTCGTTTATCCGTAATTATTACCGCCCTAAAAAGAATATTGTTTCTATTCCGACCGTTTCGGCAGATCACGCGTAAAAGAAAACCTATTCATGAAATAATTTCTTAAACCTAAATAGATAAAACAATGGCTCAGGAAGAAAAAGATCAGCAAGACCAAAAAGAAGCAGAAAACAACAGCCTGGAAAACCTGGCAACAAAATCGCCGGAGGAGCAGGCAAAATTTGCCCAGGGCGGCCAGCCAGCCGGACATACCCAGGGTGGCCAAGGCGGTAATCAGGTAGCCGATGACAGCAACGGCCGTAATCCGCGGCACGACGAAGGCGACGAATTAAGTGAGTTTGCCCGCGAGGATAGCTAATTTATAAAACAGAAATAATAAAAGTCCTGCCGGTGTAGAGCCGAGCAGGATTTTTTATTTTTAGACAATAGTGAATAAAATAAAGCTATAGGTTTTACGAAATTCGTAAAACCGATAGCTTTGTTTTATCGAAGCGGCTTTTATATATTGATGTTATGCAAAAAAATAAGGTTAAATAATTTATGCTTTTTGAACTCACTGCTGTTATCCTGGAAGGATCTATTTAGCAGTAAACCAAATATATCCTTTCAAGATGACAGCAGTGAGCTCATCTACTTCTCCTTATTCTTTGTTTTGCGTAATATCAGTTACTTATATGAAGCTTTAGTATCTAAATACATTTCTTAGCAAGCTTTAAACGGCAAACCTATAGTTTACCAATTGGTACTTCTCTTATAAAAGATGCTGGTTTTGATTACAAAATATTGTTTTGTTTAAGATCAAGGCTGCTCCGGAAATTGCCGGTTTCGTCGTAAATATAACTGAGGGGTTCCCGTGGGTTTTGCAATATCTCGGCCCGGCCAATGTGCCATTTCTGCCACATTTCTTCCAGCAGTTTTGCGTACGCGTGTTGATCCCAGGGATTGAAAACCGGCATGGTAATATCGTCTACCAACGTATCGTAAATAAGAAAATCTTCGCCGGGAGCCGGCCGGCGTTCAAAATATTCGGGTATCAGGTTAAATAAGTAAGCGGCATAATACGCCCGGGCCGTAAACTCGGCTGCCTGAATGGGATGGACCACTTTATTTTTAAAATCGTCGTAAACGGGTTTCAGGGCTTTCTGCAGCACATTGTTATCCAACAAATGACAAACCAGCTGCACCGTTCCCATCTTTATGCTGAAAATCATGGTATTCAGTTCATCGCGGTAAGCAAAAGGCGTTTCGCTTTCGGTTTCTTCCACCGCCAGTATAAATAAAGAAAAAGGCGTAAAGTCATCGAACAAAATGGGTACCCGCAAGGCCTGTAACAATTTAAAGAACGACTGAAACTTGATAAACATTTTCGGGTTTTCACTTACGGCATGCTCGGGTTTTATTAACGGATTTTGCTCGTTTAGTAATTCCCGGACCAGAATACCATAAAACATTTTTGCTAACCACAAATACACGTCCCGCTCATCGGCGGTTTTAAAACCCGTTACTCCTTTCTGATGCGCTTTTTCCAGGCGCTGCTCCAACGGTTCTACGTATTGCTGCCAGCAAGCTGTACAGCAAGGTATAGTCAGGTCTTTATATAACGTAACGCTTTTATCCAGTAATAATAATTGCTGATGGCCAAAACCATAGTGCTGCATCAGCCAGTGGGCAAATACCGATATTGTTTGGCGCGTATCTATACTGGTGCCGCACAGAAAGCAGGTTCCGGCATTAAACTGCATCCGGTCGAAGGGATCGTATAAAGAAAGAGTATTCATACAAATAAAATAAGACCCAAAGATACGGCAGGTTCCTTAAATAGTGCGTGCTTAAAATGTAAGCCGGGCATTTTATACTAAAAATATCTGTTATCGTGTTTATATAGGTGAGTTCTATATAGATTAGGCACGATACTTGTACAGGAGAATTCATTTAATCTTGAATTTTGGTTTGTATGAAACGCTTTATTCTATTTTTTCTTTTGAGCTTATTCTTGTTAAAACTTGCTTCCGCGCAAGTACCAACTAATTTGCCGCCCTTGGTAAGTGTTACGGGCGTAGGCGAAGTGAAAGTACAACCCGACGAAATTGTGCTGAACGTGGGCCTGGATGTGCGGGATAAGAACCTGGATGTGGCGCGCCAGCAAAGCGAAACGCGGGTAGCCGAACTACTAAAATACCTGAAAAAAGCGGGCATTGAGGCAAAATATATTCAAAGTACTAATTTAAGTGTGTACCCGCAATACGGCGAGTACGGCCAATCTACCCCGGAATTTTATATGACCCAGCGCTCCGTTACAGTTACTATTAAAAATATTAACCGCTTCGACGAAATATTAACGGGTATTTATAAAACCGGCGCGAACCGGGTAGATGGCATTGAATACCGCACATCCGAACTGCAAAAACACCGCGAACAAGCCCGGAAACTGGCTATCCAAACGGCTAAACAAAAAGCTACGGCGCTTACCACCGAATTAGGCGCTAAAATAGGGCGAGTATATAATATATCTGAAATTCCGGCGGAAGGATATCCCAGCCCTATTTACCGGAGCCGGGCCGCAAATAAAATGATGGAAGCTTCGGCGGCAGATGCGGCTGGTCCCACCATTTCGGTTGGTCAGATTACAGTTTCGGCTTCGGTAGAGGTAAGTTTTGTTATTGAATAAGTTTGTTTGTTTGTTTTGTTTACTAAAAGGCTGGCCCATTTTGGCGCCAGCTTTTTTTGTGCCCGTCCGTTAATTAGATAAATTATTTATATTACGTTCTGGTAAACTAAACTTACTCCCACATGAAACCTATTCTGTATTCCCTTTTGCTGCTGGCTTCGCTATCCGGTTGCAACGAAAGTAAACGGCAGGTTGCGCAAAACAACACGGCCACTCAGGATACTACTGCCTTTGTGGCGCCACCGGTAGCCCTCAAAAGCTTTTCTGCCAATAATTTAGCCACCCACATAAATGTACTGGCTTCGGATGCGTACGAAGGCCGCAGCCCCGGCACCAAAGGCGAAGATTCTACGGTGGCTTACCTGGAGCGCCAGTTCCAAAAACTGGGTTTACGGCCCGGCAACCCCGATGGCACTTACACGCAAAATGTTCCCATGATGGGTTTTATTGCGCAACCTACTGCTTCCTTTATTGCCGGAACTAAAAAAATAGATTTAACTTTCCCTTCGGATTATGTAGCCATGTCCCGCCAGTTTGTGCCCCAGGTAGCGGTTACCAATTCCGATATGGTGTTTGTGGGTTACGGTATTGTGGCCCCGGAATACGGTTGGGACGATTACAAGGGTCTGGACGTAAAAGGCAAAACCATCGTCATGCTCATCAATGATCCGCCAGTTACGAATGCCGAGGACACAACCAAACTGGATGAGAACCAATTTAAAGGCCGGGCCATGACTTACTACGGCCGCTGGACCTATAAATA
>Ga0210040_10003583_pt1 | contig 20888 bp, 13 predicted proteins | sample CryGeyCG12114_NA_FD_185462 | JGI IMG/M metagenome (GOLD analysis project Ga0210040, IMG submission 185462) | Groundwater microbial communities from aquifer - Crystal Geyser CG19_WC_8/21/14_NA (SPAdes) (version 2) | ecosystem: Environmental > Aquatic > Deep subsurface > Groundwater | place: USA... | reverse complement strand
GCGAACGAAAGCGGCGCACCGCCTCGCGGCAGCAGAGAAACTGGCCGGTGAGGTCGACCTCCATCACCGTCGTCCAATCGTCGAGCGTCATGTCGGCAAAGGGCGCGTCCTTCTGCAGGCCGGCATTGGCGACAACCACGTCGACCCGGCCGAAGGCTTCGACGACCTCGTCGAACATTTGCGCGACCTCCGCCTCGTCCGATACGTTCGCCCCTACCGCAATCGCCCGTCCGCCGGCGTCGGTGATCTCCGCTACCAGCGCTTCCCCAGCCTCCTGGCCCGAGTGGTAATTGACGCCGACCGCGGCTCCGGCACCAGCAAACGCCTGCGCCACCGCGAGCCCGATCCCGGAACTCGCGCCGGTCACCAACACGCTGAAACCATCCAGTCTGATCCCTGCTTGCATAGCTAGTCTCCTCTTCTCCGACGCTCTCGAAGAGCTTGAACTCTCGAAGGCTACTTTTGCCCGCCTCTCGTCCCTTTTCTCGTCCCCGTCGAGCACTGGACCTATTCAGCCCCGCGCATCATCCTCTCGCGTATTCAGGATCGGCAATGTCGGCGAGCAGACCGGGGCCGTCCGCCGTCCAGCCAAGTTGGCCGCGCGTGCGATCGCTGGAGGCTGGCATGTCGGCTGCGACAAAGCCTGCCAGCCAGTCGAAATGTTCTGCCGGGCGTGGCTCCACCGGGAGCCTGAGCCTGCGACCGATTGCCTCGGCGACATTTCGAATGGCGATGCCCTCCTCACCCACTGCATGATACGCCTGCTCGGTCGCTCCGCTTTTGAGCGCGAGGCGGAAGAGCCGGCGGCATCTTCAACGTGGACCGCGGGCCAGCGGACGGTGCCGTCGCGGACATAGGCGGACACGCCGGCTTTGGGCGCGATGTCCATCAGTACCGGGACGAAGCCGTGCTTCTCGCCCACGCCATGGACCGATGGCGCGAGCCGCACGGCCGCTGCGTGCACCCCGCGGTCCGCCAGCATGCGGTACGCTTCTTCGGACCGGCGCGGATAGGAAGGGTTGGGCGTCGGCACGTCCGCCTCGGTTGCAACGCGGCCGGGTGCGAGCAGCGCCACGCCGGACGTGACCAGCAGGATCTTGTCCGATCCCTTCAGCGCGTCGCCCAACGTCTCGATCGCTCGCCGGTCCTGCGCCGAATTCTGCTCGAAGCGGGAGAAGTCGTGGTTGAACGCAAGGTGGATGACGGCATCGGCATCGCTGGCGGCGCTGCGCAGCCTGTCGAGATCGTCGAGCGAGCCCTGCACCACGTCCACCCCGCGCTCGACCAGCGCCTGTCCACCTTCGCAGAGCGGGAGAGGCCTAGCACCTGATGGCCATGCGCCAGCAGTTCCGCCACCAATGCGCTGCCAACCCAGCCGGTTGCTCCTGTTACGAAAACACGCATCATCGTTCTCCTTCTGCTACAAGATTACAAGGTGACTACGAGCTTGGTGGCCGACACGCCGCGCCGCTGGCGCTCGAGGACGGCCGAGAGCGCCTCCAGCCCGTCGCCCGTCACCTCGACTGCAGGCGCTGCGGCATAGCGGCCGGCGGCAAGTGCGCCGGGCAGGAGGTCGCGGAAGATCATCGGCCCGAGCCCGTTGCTGACGGCCGCACTGCCCCAGATGAACTTGGTTCGTGCCCCTCGGCGCGGTGCGCGGATCGCCAGCGCAACGTTGCCGGCGGCCGTACGCGCCAGCACGGGCACGATCGCGCGGCAGTGACCCCGGCCGGCCGGCACATGGTCGAAGGATGCAGGTGGCGTCGCGACCGCCACGAAGCGATTGCCCTCGCTCGCGCCCATGATGTCGATGCAGGGCGCAGTGGAGCCGGCGCCGATTGCGATCGCACCGGCCATCCGCCGGCCGTGCAAGGCTTTAAGGAGATCGGCAACGATCGTCGGGCTGCGATAGTCGAACACCGCCTCGGCTCCGAGCCGTTTCACGGTGTCGAAGTTACGCGGGGATGCGGTGGCCACGACCCGGTAGCCGGCCGCAACCGCAAGCTGTATCGCGTTGGATACGCGGCGGAGCCGCCGGTGAACTCGCCGCGCTTGGACGAGAGCCACAGGGCCTTGTTCTTTGTCATGATCGGCTCCACAGGATCGCTCTGATCGTGAGCGCTGAGGCAGGAGATAGGCTGGTGGCCTTGGACGAGCCATGCTGCTACGTCCCGAGGGGCAGGACATTATGTCGCTCTCGTACCAGTCGGCAGCCATTTCACCGCTTTGGTGCCCATGGGGAGGGCGTTCGATCCGAACACAGGGTGGAACTGGGAAGGCCAAGGTGTCTCCCCGGACGTTTGGGTGCCGGCTGACGATGCCCTCAGCGGGGCGCTCCAACAGATCGGCTGATGAATGCGCGTCCTCCGTCGAGGTCTGTTTGCAGACGCTGGTGCATCGAGGACCCAGATGCGGACGAACTCGGCACCCGGTCGCTTGTCGAAAGCGGCCGCTGGTTTATTTGCAACCGCTTAGCGGCCTCGTCGATGAACGCGTCCATGATCCGCGCTTTGCGGTTTGCGGCCAGCACAAGGCCTCCGCGCATCGTTGCTAATTACTCAGGTGCTGCTGCCGCGCTGGGTGATCCGGCCGGCACGAGCTTGGAAGGCTCAGCCAGCAGCGCGGTGTTCGCGGGCCACCAACACGGCGCCGAACGATCCGGTCTGCTGCGAGCAGCCCGCCAGCATCAATCCCGGCAGCCGATTGTCGCGGTATCGTACCTCGACATGGTTGAAGGCGACACCGAACCTTTCGGCAGCCACGATGGCGGTGGTGTCGACGTGAGCTATTGACCTCGTTCGAATGAAACGCGCCGATCGCCCTGCACTCGACTGGCTCGTCGCCACGCATAGGAGGGTCGGTCTTCGTAAGTGCGCCATTACCTAGCGGAGGCCCGGTCCGGCCGCGCGCCGGATCTCATCGAGCGCGCTGTGGATAGAGCAGCCTTGCCGGGCTCAGCCTGCCGGCTGCGTCGCACGCAGCAGCGCATCAAGAAGGCCGGGAAAGCGCCGCTCCAGCTCATCGCGCCGCAGGCTGTTCATGTGGCTAACGCCCTCGATCCGGGTGACGACCAGTCCAGCCTCGCGCAGAACACGAAAGTGGTGTGACATGCTAGACTTTGGCCTTCCACGGTCGAGTGTGCCGCAGCTTGCTTCTCCCTGCTCGGCGAGTTGGCGCACCACTTCCACGCGCACGGGATCGCTGAGCGCGTGGAAAACCTGCTCCGGGGAAACCTCTTCGATTGCGGGATGTTGGTAGGCACGCACACATGCTTGCTAGCACCGTTCGGGCGCTGCGCAAAAGATCACGCGTCAAAATGTTCGATTGTTTTCGAACATGCGAAACGCTAGCTCGTCCCCTGACGCTTGTCAGGAGAACCCGATGGCTGCCCTTTTTGATCCGTTCGCGCTCAAAGGCGTGAACTTGCGCAACCGCATCGGCGCATCGCCGATGTGCCAGTACATGGCTGAGGAGGGGCTTCTCACAGACTGGCACCTGGCGCATTATGCGGGCCTCGCCCGGGGCGGTGCCGGACTGGTCGTGGTTGAGGCAACAGCTGTATCGCCCGAAGGCCGGATCACTCCTGGCGATGCCGGCATCTGGACCGATGCGCAGCGCGACGCTTGGGTCCCGGTCGTCAACGCCATCAAGGAGGCGGGCGCGGTACCGGGCATGCAGATCGCCCATGCCGGCCGCAAGGCGAGCGCCAACCGCCCCTGGGAGGGAGATGACCATATCCCCGCGACCGATCCGCGCGGCTGGCAGACCATCGCCCCCTCGGCAATCCCCTTTGGCGCGAACCTCTCGCGGGTGCCGCGCGCGATGACGATCGAGGACATCGACCGGGTGCGCGACGATTTCGTCAGGGCAGCCGAGCGGGCGCGCGACGCCGGCTTTGAATGGCTGGTGCTGCATCTCGCCCACGGCTACCTGGCGCAAAGCTTTTTCTCGCAGCATTCTAATCAGCGCGATGATCGCTATGGCGGCTCAGCCGAGAACCGGAGACGGTTCCTGATCGAAACTCTGGAGGCAGTGCGCCGGGTCTGGCCCGAGGACAGACCGCTCGCGGCGCGGTTCGGTGTAGTCGAGTTCGACGGCCGCGACGAGGAGACGCTGGCCGAAGCCATCGACCTGGTGAGGCGTTTGAAGGCGAGCGGCCTCGACTTCATCGACGTCAGCATCGGCTTCTCCACGCCTGAGGCGAAGATCCCCTGGGGCCCGCACTTCATGGCGCCGATCGCCGAACAGGTCCGCCGCGAGACGGGCCTGCCAGGCTCGGCCAGCTGGTTCATCAGCCAGCCTGGCGAAGCCGACGCGCTCATCGCCGAGGGTGCGCTTGATCTGGTGATGTCGGGTCGGCCGCTGCTGGCCAATCCACGCTGGCCATACGCAGCGGCCTTGGCTTTGGGGGTGGAGCGCGCCGCCTGGACGTTGCCTGCACCCTATGCCCACTGGCTCGAGCGCTACCGCGCCGCCTAATCTGCGGACGGGCTCGTGCTGCCCGCCCCGACCTTTTTCCAATCATCTCGAGGAGAGAAAATCATGTCCACAGTTCAGGCCTATGCCGCCCAGTCCGCGGAACAGCCCCTTGCGCCAGCATCCTTCGAGCGGCGCGCGCTGCGGGCCAACGACCTGCATATCGACATTCTTTATTGCGGGGTCTGCCATTCGGACCTCCATACCGTGCGCAGCGAGTGGGCGGGCACCGTCTACCCATGCGTCCCCGGCCACGAGATCATCGGTCGCGTGAAGGCAGTTGGGCCCGAGGTGACAGGGTTTGCCGAAGGCGAGATCGTCGGTGTCGGCTGCATGGTCGACAGCTGCCAGCATTGCCGTTCCTGCAAGGACGGGCTGGAGCAATATTGCGAGAACGGCATGACCGCGACCTACAACAGCCCCGATCGGGTCACCGGCGAAAACACGCTTGGCGGCTATGCCGATCACATCGTGGTGCGGCAGGAATTCGCGCTGAAGATCCGTCATGCCGAGGATCAGCTCGCCGCCGTCGCCCCGCTGCTGTGCGCGGGGATCACCACATGGTCGCCGCTGCGGCACTGGAAAGTCGGCCGGGGTACGAAGGTCGGCATCGTCGGGATTGGCGGGCTGGGACACATGGGCGTCAAGTTGGCGCACGCGCTGGGCGCGCAAGTGGTTGCGTTCACCACGTCTCCTTCGAAGCGCGAGGAAGGCCTTCGCCTAGGCGCCGACGAGGTCGTTGTCTCACGCGATGCCGACGAGATGGCTGCGCATGCCGGCAGCTTCGACTTCATCCTCAACACCGTGGCCGCGCCGCACGATCTTGATCCGCTGGTGGCGTTGTTGAAGCGCGACGGCACGATGGTGCTGGTGGGCGTGCCGCCCGAACCGCACCCTTCGCCGGCAGTGTCCAACCTGGTGTTCGGCAGGCGCAGCATTGCGGGCTCGCTTATCGGCGGGATCGAGGAGACGCAGGAGATGCTGGATTTCTGCGCCGAGCATCGGATTACCGCGGACATCGAAATGATCGCGATGGAGGAGATCGAGCATGCCTACCGACGCATGATCGCCAGCGACGTGAAATACCGCTTCGTCATCGACATGGCCACGTTGAAGAACGCGTCTTGAGGCTCGGGCTGGAAGTCCTGAACGCCTAGCAGAACCGACATCGGCATAGAGGTGGGTGGCGCGCCAAGATTGTCGTGCCGCCCAGCGAGCCGAACATCGTGCGCGAACGGAGAGGCGCTCTTGCCGAACAGCGTCTGGTATAGGCCGGCACCCGCCTTCCTTCGCTGCTCATCCTGTTGCAGCTCATCCCGAGCCGTCCAGCCAACCCATCATAACTCGCCAGGTCAGCTTACGCGCGATGGAACGCTTGCCTGTAAGCTGCCGGTCGGGGAGCAGGGCTGGCCGGCGAAGCTCCCCCAGCAAGCGGGCTCAGCCGAAGCGGAAGCCCGATATCGGCTTGCCCATCGCATGGCCGTGGAAGATCACCTCGCCGGGCTCGCCCGGTGCGGCGCCGGCGGCAACCATCAGCGGCAGAAGGTGGTCTTCGCGCGGATGCGCGCTGCGGCCACCCGGAGCCTTGTCCCAGGCAATCAGCGCGCTCTCCCGACCGGCGCCGTCCCGAATGGCTTGGCGGAGCCATCCGTCGAAGGCCTCGGCGTCGGGATCAAGCCTGCCCGAGCCTCCGAAGAAGCCGCGCATATTGTGGTAAGACAAACCGCTGCCCACGATCAGGACGCCATCCTCGCGCAGCGGAGTGAGCGCCCGCCCGATCCTCAGGTGCCCCCCGGGATCGAGCCCGCGTTCGAGCGAGAGCTGGAGGACGGGGATGTCCGCTGCGGGGAAGGCGACTTTCAGTGGCACGAACACGCCATGGTCCCACCCTCTGACATCGTCCGCTGCGCTTGCCAGCCCGCTCTGCGCAAGCAGCTGGCACACGCTGAGCGCCAGTTCGGGTGCGCCGGGCGCCGGCCAGGTCAGCGCATACGTATAGTCGGGAAAACCGCCGTGATCAAACAGCAGCGGGGGTGCCCGGCCGATATTGACGGTCGGCCGGTCCTCTTCCCAATGCCCGGACACGACCAGAATTGCGCGGGGTCTCTCGGGCAGGCTGGCAGCAAAGCCGCGCAGGTGATCCTCAAGTCCGCTCCATGCGGATCGCATCGGCCCGGGCTCAAGGAAGAAGCAGGGGCCGCCGCCATGATTGATGAAGTACGTTGGCAACATTCGCGCAGTCTATGCCCGCATTGCCCCTGACGGAAGCCCGTCCGCTGCCGGGCGCAAGTCTTCGTGCGATCGCAGCGCCTTGATGCTTAAAAAAGCCTCTTTAGGCACCGCTTCGATGTGTGAAGGAGCCGCTGGTCGAGCCAGCCGCTCTCTCTGCAATGCCTGAAGTGAAATCGTAACCTTTCTGCCATCACCGCGAAATCAACCGATCCTAGGCGCGCCTCACAACAAGGGGCTCGCAACATGAAAACCGTTTCTCGTCTCGCGGCGGCGCTTGCGCTTGGCTGCGCTGCCGGTGCCGTATCCGCGCATGGCCCAAGTGATCAATCTGAACGCCTCGCGCCATGGCATGAAGCCAGCGAATGGCCCGACCGCATCGTGACCACGCTCGAAGGCGATGCCTCCCGTTCTTTGAACGTGAGTTGGCGCACCACGGGGACGGTTATGCAGGCCCGCGCCGAGATTGCCTTGGCCTTGCCCGATGCCCGCTTCGACCAGAACGCCACCAGTGTGGACGCCCAGACACAAGTGCTGAGCCTTGCCGAAGTGCAGCATGCCGGGCTGACGCTTGCGTCGGAACATAATGCCGGCCTTTCGCCGAGCAGCCACCATTCGGTACGCTTCGAAGGCCTGGAGCCGGACACGCTCTACGCCTACCGCGTGCAGGGCGCCGAGGGGAAGTGGAGCGAATGGTTCCAGACCCGCACCGCGCCTCAGGCCGGACCGTTGCGCTTCATCTATCTGGGCGACGCGCAGAACGGTCTGGATTCGCACTGGCCGCGCGTGATCCGGGCCGCCTTCCAGACCGCGCCCGATGCACGCTTCATCCTGCATGCCGGCGATCTGGTGAACCGCGGCTCGCGCGATTTGGAATGGGCGGAATGGTTCAGGGGCGCGGGCTTCATCCACGGCATGATTCCGGCGGTGCCCGTCGCCGGCAATCACGAATATGAACGGCTGGGCGTGGGGGGTGACGAGCGCGAGAAGGTGCTCTCCTTCATGTGGCGCCCGCAATTTCGCCTGCCCGAGGCACCGGGCCTTCCGGACGAACTGCAGGAGACGGTCTACGACCTGCGCTACTCGCAGGACCTTCACGTCTTCGTCCTCAACAGCAATGCTGAGGACATGTCCGTGCAGGCGCGATGGCTCGACGAGCAGCTCGAGCGCAGCGATGCGCGCTGGCGGGTCGTCAGCATGCACCACCCGGTCTATTCCTCGGGCCGCGATCGCGACAATCCGCGCCACCGCGAAGTGCTGCTGCCGGTCCTGCTGAAGCACAATGTGGACCTGGTGCTGCAGGGGCATGACCATACCTATGCCCGCGGGACGGTGCCCGCCGATCCGCAGGCGACCGGTCCACAAACGCCGAGCCGCCGCGGCGCGACCACGGAGGAGGGCATCGCCGCGATGTTCGTCAACTCGGTCTCCGGCCCCAAGCAATACAAGTTCAGCGAGAATGGCTGGGACGAATACGCCCCCACCGGCGTGACGCTCGACCGAATGGGCGAGAACACGCAATTCTACCAGGTCATCAGCATCGACGGCGATGAACTGCACTACGCCGCCTACACCGCCGATGGCGAGTTGTACGACGATGTGCGGCTGAGCCGCTCGGCCGATGGCGTGAAGCGCATTACCGAGGCGCTGCCGCCGACGCGAACTTTCGAGAACACCCTGCCCTATTCGGGCGTGGAAAACTGATCTTCTAACCAACTAACAATTCAGGGGAATTTTACATGACGGGATCGCCCGCCAGAAGGCCTGTGGCCGTGCTCGCTTCGACTGCCGCAATTGCTCTGATCGCGGGATCCATGGCCGGGGCCGCGCAGGCCCAGACCGCCAGCGCCAACAACCCGCTGCCAGCGCCGACTACTCCGTCAGCCGGCCAGCGGACGGGGGAGGGCGAAGTCGTCGGCATCGTCAGGGATGCATCCGGGCGCTTCGTCAACGGCGCCGAGGTTGAGCTGGACAGCTCGAACATCGTAGCGCGTACCGATTCCGAAGGCCGGTTCCGGATCCAGAATGTGCAGCCTGGCTCGCACACCGTGACGGCGAGCTATTTCGGGCTCGAGCCCCGCATGCTCAATGTCGATGTGCAGCCGGGCAGCGTCACCCAGGTCACCATCGATCTTCAGGCGCAGGTTTCCGGAGACACGATCGTTGTCTCCGGCGCACGCCCGATCGCGGAATCCGAGGCTGCGGCGCTCCAGCTCCAGCGCTCCTCCACCTCGCTCATCAGCGCAGTCGCCGCCGACAGCATCGGCCGCTTCCCCGACCAGAACATCGCCGCCGCGCTCAGCCGCCTACCCGGTATCGCCGTGCAGCGGGACCAGGGGCAGGAGCGCTTCGTCAGCCTGCGCGGCGCGCAGACCAGCTGGACCACGATCTCTTTCGACGGGATCAACGTCATCAGCCCGGCGGGCCGCACCACCCGCTTCGACACCATCCCCTCCTCTATTGCCAGCGCGGTCATCGTGAGGAAGGCCGTCACCCCGAACATGCCCGGTGAGACCGTTGCGGGCAATATCGACGTGCGTACCCGCGCCGCGTTCGACTATCCGGGCCTGAAGGCCGCTGGTGACGTTGCTTACGGCTTCAACGATCTGGGCGGCGGCCACCAATACAATGTGGGCGGCTACATCTCAGACCGGCTGTTCAACGATACGATCGGCATCCTCGTCTCCGCCTCGCGGTACGAGCGCGACATGGTCACCGACAATTTCGAGGGCGGCTGGACCGTGCGCAATGGCGAGGTCTGGAGCAACCAGACGCAGAACAAGCTTTACCGCCTCACCCGCAGCAACACCGCCTTCAGCGGCCGGCTCGACTGGCGCCCGTGGGAGGGGCACAATTTCTTCCTCTCCTCCATCCACACCGAGTTTCGCGATGACGAGCTGCGCAACCAATACGTGTTCGATCTGGACGAGCGGACCAACGGCCCGGGATATGCCGATCCAGCGACCGGCAACACGCCTTACCAGGGGACGATCTACGGGGTGGAAATCGATTCCTCCCTCAACAGCAATTCCTCGCGCCAGCGGATCTTCACCAACACGCTGGGCGGCGATCATGCGCTGTCTGACTGGGATATCAGCTGGCGCCTGAATTACACCCGCGCGCAGGATGAGGGGCGGCCGCCGTTCGGCTCCAGCTGGGCCAGCCCGACCGATCAGGCCGCCCGGCCGACGGTGGTCTACGACCTGACCGACCCCGATCTGTCCAAGGTTCGCCTGTACGAGACCGTCGTCAACCCCGATGGCAGCTATAGCATGGGCGCCGAGCGGCCGTTTATTTCCACCAACGAGCTCGCGTACCGCACGATGACCCGCACGCGCCGTCTCGATGAGACCGATGCCTACACCGCGCGGCTCGACTTCACGCGTCAGCTCGACCTGCTGGGCAGCGACACCACCCTGCAATTCGGCGGGCAATATGACGATCGCACCAAGGAAGCGGACCGCACGGTGCTGGAGGCGCGCGCGGCCGATCTGGAAGCGGCCGGCATCGCCCTGCCCACGCAGGAGGCCTTCGCCATCACCGATCCTTATCGCGGGGACATGCCGATGGGCTACAGCTTCCGCTACTTCTCCAGCGATGCGGGCGAGGCGCTGTTCGACAGCTTCATCGAACAAGGCGGCACGCGGGTGCAGCCGGGTGCTCGCGAACTCAACTATTACCAGGTGAACGAGCAGGTCTTCGCCGCCTATCTGATGGGAACCACCTATTTCGACTGGGGCAACATCGTTGCCGGCAGCCGTATCGAGCATGTGAAGAACGCCAGCGAAGCCTTCGTCCAGACCACGGTGGACGACGAGGACGTCTTCAACCTGGCTGAGATCTCGTCCGACATGACGCTGGTATTCCCCAGCCTGCACATCAACTGGGATGTGAACGACGACATGAAGCTGCGCCTGTCGTTCAACACCGGCGCGGCGCGGCCCGACTACCCCGATCTTCGGCCGAACCTCACCTTCAACGATCTGGAGCAGACCGTGTCTGGCGGCAATCCGCTGGCCAAGCCGGAGAAGGCGAAGGGCGTGGACCTGTATTACGAATGGTACATGCCTTCGCGCGGGTTCCTGTCGGTCGGCGCCTATTACAAAGACGTGACCGACGTGCTGTTCGACGTGGAGCTGCCGCAGTTCGGCATCACCGATTTCGACACGCCGGAACTGCCGCGCTCCACCTATATCTATACCACCATCGACAATGGTGCGAGCGGCTCGATCAAGGGGCTCGAATTCGCCTTCTCGCAGCCGCTGGAAGGCCTCGTGCGCAGCGCCGGCCTGCCGGATTGGCTGGGCGGTTTCGGCGTCCAGGCGAACCTGACGCTGAACGAATCCGAGGCTGAGACACCGGACGGGCGCAGCGTGCCACTGCCCGGCGCCTCCGACATGATCTACAACGTCTCGGGTTATTATGAGCGGGCGGGTTTCTCCGCGCGCGTCAGCTGGCAGTACCGCACCGAGTGGATCAACTCGCTCGGGTCCAACCCGCTGCTCGGCGACAATTACTGGGGTGATGTCGGGCGGCTAGATGTATCGGCCCGCTATGCGATCAACGACAATGTCGAGCTCTATTTCGATGCCAACAACCTGCTGAACGAACCGGGTGTCCGCTATGTCGGCATCCCCTCCAGGGTCGTGGAGCACGAGACTTTCGGCGCCCGCTACCTCTGGGGCGCGCGAGTGAACTTCTGATCGTGAAAGGAGCCAAGATCATGCGCGCCTGCCGCCAAGTCCTGCTTGCCACTGCCTTTCTTGCCGCACCGGTCGCCGCCCATGAGGGGCACGGGATCCTCGTCCCGCCGCCCGGTGCCGATACGGCGGGCAGCCTGCCCGATGCGCAGGACGATCCCGCCGGGCGCGAATGGCTCGCAGGGGACCATCATGTCCATTCCGAATTCAGCGCAGATTACGAGGCTGACCCGGACAATCCGGACGCGATCCCCACACCGCTGTTCGGCAAGGATGGGCGCTATACAATCCGGAAGAACGCCGAAATGGCGCAATCCTTCGGGCTGGTCTGGATGGTGTCCACCGATCATGGTGGACCCAATCACGCGCAGATCAACCATGATGTTGCCTATCCCGCGCTGGAGGAGTCCCGCCGTGCGGTACCCGGAGTACTGCAATTCTTCGGCATGGAGTTCGACACACCAGCCGGCGATCATAGCAGCCTGATCATCCCGAAGGCCGAAAGCGAGCGCAGCCAGTTGCGCGAGATCGAGGCCGGCTATTCGCGCCGGGATCCCCATCCGGCCGATCCCGCCCGGGACGAGCCCGAACAAATGATCGCGGCGCTCGAACTGATGCGGGGGCAGACGCTGCCGCCCGTGCTCATCGCCAATCACCCGTCGCGCTCGGCGCAGGATGCAAGCACTTACGGTCGCTACGATCCCGCCGAGTTTCGCAACTGGAACGACACCGCGCCGCAGGTGGCGGTGGGCATGGAAGGCGCGCCCGGGCATCAGGCAAGCGCCATCAAGCCGGACGGCAGCCCCGATCCCGAAGGACGCCGCGGTGGCTATCGGCGGCTCCCGACGCTGGGCGGTTTCGATCCGATGACTGCCCGGCTCGGCGGCTTGTGGGACTCGATGCTGGCCGAAGGGCGGCGCTGGTGGATCACGGCGACCTCGGATTCGCACCGTAACTGGCGTGAAGGAGGCAACGATTTCTGGCCGGGCGAATATTCGAAGACCTATGTGAAGGCCCGGCGGGACCATGCAGACCTGCTGCATGGCATCCGCAATGGCCGCATATTCGTGACCACGGGCGATCTTGTTTCCGAGGTCGATGTCAGCGTTGTCGGAACGGGATCAGCACAGGCTGCTGGGATCGGCGGCGAATTGCACATCGTGCCCGGGGACGACGTCACGATCGAAATCCGCGTCCGCGACCCTCAGGCGCCCAACTCGGCCGGCGATGATCCGGGCGTTGCGCGGATCGACTTGATCGCGGGACCGGTGACAGGCCCGGTGACCGATCGCTCTGCGGACCGAAGCCCGGCCACTCAGGTCCTGCATCGCTTTACCGCGCAGGATTGGTCGCGCGAGGGCGAGTTCCTGGTCATGCGGCATGATCTGCAGGACGTAAGGCACCCTCTCTACCTTCGCGTGCGCGGCACGAATACGCAGGAACTTGAACCCGAGTCCGATCCGGCGGGCGAGGATCCGTGGTCAGACCTGTGGTTCTACGCCAACCCTACCTTCATCGCTGTTCGGGATTGATCGGCATGCATAAGGCGTCTGGGTAGGGGCAAGCAGAGCCATGCACGCGAGGCAATCAGGCCGAGACCGGCTCCGCGCCCTCGTCGCGTCGGACCAGCCAGAGAGCCAGATCCTCGGCCCGAAGCGGGCGGCTGACGTAATAGCCCTGTATGGCGTCGCACCCTGCGGCCGCGCAGAATTCGTATTGTTCAATCGTCTCGACGCCTTCCACGGTCGTCGACATGCCGAGGCACTCCCCCATGGTAATGATCGCCCGAACGATGGCGACGCTCTCTGAATTGGCAGGCAACTGGCGGACGAAGGACTGGTCGATCTTGATCTTGTCGAACGGAAATTTGTGCAGGTAGCTCAGCGACGAGTAGCCGGTCCCGAAATCGTCCATGGAGATGCGTACGCCAATGCCGCGAAGTTGCGCCAGTGTCTCAAGCGTCCGTTTCTCGTCGGTCAGCAAAACGCCTTCGGTAATCTCGAGTTCGAGGCGCCGGGGCGACAGCCCTGCAGCTTTCAAGGCCATTGCCACGTTCGATGCGAGCTCCTGATCGCGAAACTGCGCCGGTGACAGGTTCACCGCCACGCTGATCTCCTCGGGCCAACTCGCCGCTTCGATGCAGGCTGTCCGCAGGACCCACGCGCCGAGCGGAAGGATCATTCCTGTCTCTTCTGCAAGGCCGATGAACTCTGTCGGAGCGACCAAGCCGCGCGTCGGATGATGCCAGCGCACCAGAGCCTCGGCCGACGTGACCTGGCCGGAACGCGCATCCACCAACGGCTGGTAATGCAATTCCAGCTCGTCGTTCGCCAAAGCTTGCCGCAGCCCGGACTCGAGCGCCTGCCGCTCGCGCGTCCGCTCGTGCAGGAGCAGGTTGTAGCGCTGGAAAGTGGCTCTTCCGTCCGCCTTTGCTGCGTCGAGCGCAAGATCGGCGTTGCGCAGGATCTCGGCGGGATCGCTGCCATCGTGGGGGGCGTAGGCGAGCCCCACGCTGGCGCCGATGTGAATCGCCTGTCCGTCGAGCAGGAACGGTTGCTTGCCAATTTCCTCGACGATGCGCGCGGCGAGCGCTTCGGCGGCCTGCGCCGAATCGATGGCGAGCTGGAGGATTGCGAACTCATCTCCCCCCAGGCGCGCGACGACATCGTTCTCGCGCGGGATCGATCGCAGCCGATCCGCCACCTGTCGCAGGATCTGGTCTCCCGCCGCATGGCCCACGAGGTCGTTGACCGGCTTGAAGCGGTCGAGGTCGATCATCAGGACTGCGAACGTGCTGTCGCGCTCGCGGCGTGACACCGCATGGACGGCGAGCAGGTCGTAGAAGCGCGTGCGGTTCGGCAGTCCGGTGAGCGCATCGTTGAAGGCGAGGGTGCGGATCTTCGCTTCGGTGCGCAGCCGCTCGCGCTGGTCGCGCACGGCGATCACCATCTGCCGCTTGTGCCCCAGCCGCACCTGCGAGCGAAGAACGCGAACCGGTATGGTCTGGCCCTTTGCCCCCATCAGCTCGGCCTCGCGTTCCTCCTTCTCCGGCAGCGATGCAAGATCAAGCCCCGGGAGCAGCGCGCTCACCGATCCCTTGACCAGGCTGCTGCGCTTGAAACCGGCCAGGCGCTCGATGCTGCTATTGGCCGATACGATCGTGTCGCCATCTACGATGAGCAAGCCTTCGAGCGCCACATCGGCTAGATCCTGCAAGCGCCGCCTGTCGCTGCGGGCGCGCGCCACAGCGGCAAGGGAAAAGCGCATACCCATCACCGCAAGCACCAGCAGCGCCATGCAGACGCCCGCCACAACCGGCGTGACCTCGGCGGGTGAGACGGCGTACGCGGGCAGGATTATCGCCGGATCGAAGCGCAGCGTCATGGCGGCCATACCGCAGAAGTGCAGAACGGCGATCGCGAAGAGCAGGACGGGAGCCGCACTCGCCCTCGCGCTCTTGTTGCGATGGGCCACGAGGACCATGGCGATGCCGAAGATCGGCAGACTGGCGATGATCGAGAAAGCGACCAGGCCGTAGTTCCAGAAGACATCGCCCTGGACGAGGTAAGCCGACTGGCCCAGATAATGGAGCGCGGTGACGCCAACACCGACGATCAGCCCGGACTGGAACTTGCGCCAGCGGCTGCGGGTGCCGATCGCGATGGAGACGCCGAGGCCGATGCCGACGATTGCGCAGGCGAGCGACAGCGCGGTGAGCATCGGCTCGAACGCGGCGGGCATGCCCGGTTCGAAGGCGAGAAGGACGATGAAGTGCGTGGCCCAAGCCGTACATCCGCTCGCAACCACGCTGACCAGGCCCCAGCGTTTTCGGCTGCGCCCGCTCAGGCGGCTGGCGTGGCTGGCAATGGCGAACGAGCCGTAGATGCCCACGATGCATGCCAATCCCGCACAAAGCATCAGACGCGGATCGTGCGCGTGCCGGATGCAATGGACGACGGACAGCAAGGGGCCAATCATCGCACGCGCCTAGCGCAAGCCTGTTAACAAAATGGCAGCGCGGCTCAGTTGCAGACATGGCCGCGCAGCTCACCGATAGCAGCGGCCTGCGCGTGCCCTTCCACCCCTCCCGCAGGCCCATCCGGCGGCACCGGCATCGGCGCCCCGCAAGCCCGGTGGGCTAGGCTTTGGCGCCTGCGCGCGCGGTGAGCCAGGCAGCGAGCCCGAGAAGCCCGCCGAGCAGGCAGACCGCATTCCATCCGCTGCTGGACCAGGCCAGGGTGGACAGCGCCGAGCCGGCCGACCCGGCAAGGAACATCGCTCCCATGAAGATGGTGTTGATTCGGGCGCGCGCGTCAGGACGCAGGGCGTAGATGACGTGCTGGTGCGAGACGAGCGCGCTCTGGCTGGCGAAGTCGAGCAGCACGGTGCCCAGGATCAGCCCTGCTAGGGTCGGCCAGGCCCCGAACACCACCCAAGAGATAAAGGTCAGCACCGCGCCGCCCACGATCACCGGGCGCGCGCCGCTGCGATCGGCGATGCGCCCGGCGAGGGGAGCGGCGAGTACGCCGACCGCCCCGATAATGCCGAACAAGCCCGCGATTTCGGCTCCATAGCCGAAAGGCGGGCCTTGCAGGCGTAAGGCGAGGATCGTCCAGAAAACGCTGAAGGCGGCGAAGATCAGGCCCTGCGTCACGGCTGCCCGGCGAAGCGTGGGCAGTTCTCGCCACAAGCCTGCGAGCGAGCTTATCAGTCCTGCGTAGGAGAGGCGGCTATCGGAGCGGCTTCGTGGGAGCACTCGCCCCATCACCAGCGCGGCGCCGAGCGAAATCGGAACGGCGATCCAGAACATGGCCCGCCAGCCCAAATGCGCGGTGACGAAACCCGCCAGCGTACGGCTGAGCAGAATGCCCGAAAGGAGCCCTGCCATGATCGTGCCGAGCACCGCGCCGCGCCGCTCCGGAGGTGCAAGGTGCGCGGCCAGCGGGACGATCTGCTGCGCGACGGTGGCGGCCACGCCGACCAGCAGCGAGGCGGCCACCAGCAGGGCTGCGCTCGGTGCCGCCGCAGCCCCGGCAAGCGCCAAAGCGAGCAAGCCGAACTGGATGACGATGATCCGCCGACGCTCGAGCAGGTCGCCCAGCGGCACCAGCAGGAACAGGCCGATCGCATAGCCAAGCTGGGTGGCCGTGGGCACCAGCACCGCCAATCCGCCCGGCAGTTCCCGCTCGATCACGCCGAGCATGGGCTGGTTGTAGTAAATATTGGCCACCGCCACTCCGGCGGCCGCGGCCATCGTGAGTACGCGCCAGCGTGGCAGCTGCGATCCATCGCCACCGGTTGATCGATCCGCAGCGTCGGTGTCGGTTTTAATCGATGTGCTCATCCGTCGGCTGTCCAACTTCGAGCACATGCCCGTCAATCACTGTTGAACGCTGCGGCGAACAAAAGAAGGGCAGGGGCAAACCACCGCGGCTTGCGGTGCAGGGGAAGTTTACTTCTCTCGATTGGAGACCCGCACCTGATCGCGGCCGATCAGGTGCGGGCTCAAGCAGCTTATCGCTGAGCCCGGGAGCGTCAGGCGCCTGGCTGGGGATCGCCACCGGTTGCGCCGAATACCTGGCCGGTCGAATAGCTGAACGCTGGATCGGCCAGCGCCACGTAGAGCGGTGCAAGCTCGACCGGCTGCCCGGCCCGGCCGATGGGCGTGCTCGAGCCGAATTGCGGCAGGTTTTCAGGCTTCTGCCCGCCACAGACCTGCAGCGGGGTCCAGATCGGGCCCGGTGCGACGGCATTCACGCGGATACCGCGAGAGGCAAGCTGCTTGGCCATGGACTTGGTGAAGGTCAGGATGCCCGCTTTGGTCATCGAGTAGTCGATCAACCCTTCGGGGGACGTCGCCGCGACCTCGCTCGACGTGTTGATGATCGCCGAGCCCGGCTGCAGATGAGGCAGCGCCGCCTTGGTCAACCAGAACATCGCGTACAGATTGGTCTTCATCGTCTGGTCGAACTGCTCGTCGGACAGCTGCTCGAGCCCGGGCACCCATTGCTGGTAGGCGGCATTGTTCACCAGAATGTCCAGTCCGCCGAGTTGGCGTACCGCCTGCTCAGCCAGCCCAGTCGTATAATCCTTGTCGCGCAGGTCACCCGGGAACGCAGCGAAGCGGCGCCCTTCCTGCTCGACGATGCGTTTCACGTCCTGCGCATCGGGTTCTTCGGCGGGGAGATAGGCGATCGCGACGTCCGCGCCCTCGCGCGCAAAGGCGATGGCCGCAGCCCGGCCGATGCCGCTGTCTCCACCTGTCACCAGCGCACGCTTGCCGCGCAGGCGCCCGGTGCCGCGATAAGTCTGCTCGCCATGGTCCGGGCGCGGGTTCATCCGTTGAGCGAGGCCCGGCCAGGGCTGCTGCTGCTCGGGGTAGGGCGGTTCGGGGAAGCGCGCAGCTTGCGCCGTCATCGGCGCGTCAGGGCCGGCGGCTTGGCCCCGGTTCTGGGCCAGTGCCGGCGCCGTGACCGCCGCGGCACCCGCCATGGCGGCGCCCGCGACAAAAGCGCGGCGATTGGAATCGAAATCGGTCATGAAATGGTCTCCATTTTCTGGCGCTGGTCGACAGCGCCTGGGGGGTAAGGGTCCGGTCAGCGTCGCCGAGCGACAGATCGGCTAGCCCTGCTGTGAGGCACCAACGCCCAACCCGGCCGCCTTGTTCTCGAATTCCTCGTGCACGTCGTTCAGGGTGGGCAGATCGAGCGCGCGTGATTCCTGGTGGATCTTCTTGGCGGGTTCTGAATGACGGTCGCGCTTGAAGTTCTTCCACGTCCCCGCCCGAGCCGTATCTGCAGAAGCGGTCGATCTCGGCGCGGGTCGCGTCCTGCACATGTTTGAGCTTGTCCCGGTCAGGCTCGCTGTAATCCTCGGGCCTGCGGTCATGATCGGGTCGAACACGCGCGTTTCGAGGAATCGCACCAGCTCGTCCTTGTGGCTTGCCATCGTCGGCGCTCCTTCCTTCTTAAAGGACGCGTCTAGACCCTGTTCTTGATCGTCTGCCATCACATGGATCAGGCTGGCGCAGTTTGGCGGATCGGCTGCCATCCGCATGATCGAAGCTTCTGCTCCTGCATCGCCGCCGCAGAACCACAAACATCAATTCAGGAACATCCCCCAGTCGCGGGCCCTTGTTGAGGAAAGGCAGACAGGGGAAGCATGACATGAAAGCTGTGGTTTGGTGCGGCGTGGGCGACATCCGGGTGAATGAGGTCCCTGACCCCACGATCCAGGAGCCTACCGATGCGATCGTGCGGCTTACCGCTTCGGCCATCTGCGGCACCGATCTGCACTTCGTGCGCGGCACCTTTTCCGGCATGCGCGAGGGCACCATCCTAGGCCATGAAGGCGTCGGGATCGTCGAGCAGGTGGGCGACATGGTCCGCAATCTGGAGCCTGGCGACCGGGTGGTGATCCCCTCCACCATCGCCTGCGGGGTCTGCTCCTACTGTCGCAAGGGGTATTACGCACAATGCGACAACGCCAACCCGGGCGGCAAGCGCGCCGGTACGGCCTTCTTCGGCGGGCCCGAGGCCGCCGGCGGTTTCGACGGATTGCAGGCGGAAAAGGCGCGGATCCCCTACGCCCATATCGGTCTTGTGAAGCTGCCCGACGAGGTGAGCGATGACCAGGCGATCCTCATCTCGGACATCTTCCCGACCGGATGGTTCGGCGCGGACATTGCCGACATCGAGGAAGGCCACACCGTTGCGGTGTTCGGATGCGGACCTGTCGGCCAGTTCGCCATCGCCTCGGCCCTCCTGATGGGCGCGCGGGTGATTGCGGTGGACAGCAAGGAGGACCGCCTCGCCATCGCTCGCCGGCAGGGTGCCGAAGTGATCAATTTCGAGAAGGAGGACCCGGTCGAGATCATCGTGCAACTCACCGGAGGAATTGGCGTCGACCGCGCCATCGATGCCGTCGGCGTCGACGCTGAGCATCCGCATGGAGGGCCCGCTGCCGATCCGGAAAAGGCCGAAAAGTTCGAGGCGCAAGCAGAAAAGATTGCGCCCGACGGACCGGATGAGCCGCCGTTCAAACCCGGCGATGGCCCGAGCCAGTCGCTCAACTGGGCGGTCGAGGCGCTCGCCAAGGCGGGCACGCTCTCGATTATCGGCGTGTATCCGCCCACCGTGGAGACCTTCCCGATCGGCCAGGCGATGAACAAGAACCTCACGATCAAAATGGGCAATTGCAACCACCGCAAGTACATTCCGCACCTGATCGACCTGGTCCGCGCGGGCGTAATCGACCCCGTCGGGCTGCTGACGCAGGTGAATGAGCTCACCGATGCGGTCGACGCCTACAAGACCTTCGACCAGCGGGAACCCGGCTGGCTGAAGGTCGAACTCGAGCCGGCGCAATAGCGGCGAGCAGACGCGGCGATCGGGGGCGCGAAGCTGACTAAGATGACCCTCTGCCGCCCAGTCTCCAATCCATCATAGACCGCAGCGGACGCCCCGCCATCGACGACGCCACCGCCATAGATTCAGAACATGACCGGGAGCTTGTCGCCAACCTTCGCATTGGCCGGTCTCCACACATTCACGTAGAGGCGATCCCCGCCGCCAGAGCCAATTTAAGCATGTTTCCCTCTCCGATCGGCAGCCGCGGCCCAGCCCTTGGCCCAAGGCACCGTTCATCCTTGCAGGATCGGTGCTGCCCTGAACTCCGCTCAGTACGGAGCAGGCTCAGGCGCAGCAAGATGACATCGTGGTCCCCATTGTCGAGCGTGGAGCGCAAGCGCTGCGCCGTGGAGGAATTGCGCGTGATCCAGTCCTTCGCTTCGTCACCAGCGAATCAGCGGCAGGATCGAGGCATTCTCATCGGTCCACGCGCGCCGGGCCGGAGATGGCAGATCGTCCCACCGCAAGGGGCCAGCGCGCTCCAGCGCAGCCAGTCGCCGCTCGTCGCGGGCAAGGGCAATCCATATGGAGGGCGTGATACCCTCGGGCAGATCCTCCTGATCCAGCCTCACCCGACCGTGCCAGCCTATTTCCCGCGCCTGCGCCGCCACCATCGGAGCAAGATCGAGGAAGCGGTTGGAAATGTGCACCAGCAGGAGACCATCGGCATCGATCACCCTTGCATAGGTATCGAAGGCCTCTCTGGTCAGCAGATGCAACGGGATCGAATCCGATGAAAACGCATCGATCGCCAGCACGTCGAACGCGCCGTTCTCTTCTTGTGCAAGGCTGAGCCTTGCATCCCCAATCGTCACCCGGGCGTCCGGCGTGCAGGTCTCAAGAAAGGTGAATGTGCCATCGCGCGAATAGTCGCGGATCTTGGGGTCGATTTCGAAGAACGTCCAGTTCTGCGCAGGTTGGCGATAGCAGGCGAGGGTGCCAGCGCCTAGGCCAACGATCCCGATCGAGGCATCGGCAGGAGCGCCTTGCAGCGCGATCCCGATGCCCGAGGTCCTTCCATAATAGGTTGTGGGATCGAGCGCCCGCTCGGGCACGAGCCATTGCTTGCCATGGA
>Ga0210040_10003582_pt1 | contig 20892 bp, 15 predicted proteins | sample CryGeyCG12114_NA_FD_185462 | JGI IMG/M metagenome (GOLD analysis project Ga0210040, IMG submission 185462) | Groundwater microbial communities from aquifer - Crystal Geyser CG19_WC_8/21/14_NA (SPAdes) (version 2) | ecosystem: Environmental > Aquatic > Deep subsurface > Groundwater | place: USA... | reverse complement strand
CGCTTACCTCCACCATCAGATCCCGCTTGACAGACATGATGACCAGGTCCGTGGTTCCGCTGTCGAAACGGCCCGACCGAGTCGTGCGCTGAACGTGGAACGCGCGAGTCGGAGGGAAAATGGCGGTGCGGGTGCCATGCAGCGCGGTGTGTGGAGTTACAGCAGCCGACCGTTTGATTTGCTGGACGGGGACAGGGAGAATCTGGGGTCTGGGTGGGGGTGATACTGGATCGAACCGTGCTCGGCGCGCGGGAACGCGGCTGGCGGGTGGAGGGGATGGCTTGCACCATTAAACGTGTGAGACAGGATGAGGATGGGGTTGGACTGGGTGTTTGTCGATCGTTTTACTCTGCCTTCGACTTGCCTAGTGTGAGGTACCTAGGCATGGAGCTTTGAAGAAGAGAAAATGTAAAATCGTGATGCACAAGTGATCATTGTTGGAAATCTGGCGATGGTCCTCGGGCGAACGGTCATTGTAAATACCTCCCTACCTACCTACACAGTCGAGCCATGACTAACTATGCTCATTTCTTCTTCTTCGGCTTGCCCAATTTGTCCTTGATTTCCGGCAGGACCCTACATGTAGGACAATACCAGTCTTCATCCTCATCCGGCACCTTTTTCATGTTCAGGCAGCCCGTGTGGAACCACTGGTATTTGCAGTCGTCGTTCTCACACGCCACCATTTCGCCATAGCTTCGCTGGTTGCAGTAGCAGTAGTGCTTGTCGTCTTCTTCACCTCCTTCCTCTTCCATGTCTTCGTCCGCCACTTCTTCCTCCTCGATGGCTTTCTTATTCCCGCGACGTGACCGGTGCTGCGAGGCGTCGGTATCCGACGGTTCCGCCGAAGACAAGATGGAATCTGCATCCTCCGAAGCTGCGGTTCCACCGCGGCCGCCACGTATTGATGGAGATTGGCCTTTCTTGCGTCCGCTTGACGACGTCCGGCCATGCTTGCCTGGCTTCTTGAGCTTGGCCACGTTCTGCGGTATAGCCTTCTTCGCCATAGTCGCTTTCTTGATCCCTGCATTGCCTGCCTGGCCGGCTGTCGATCTTGGGAGACTTCCAGCTCGGCTAGTGCCAGTCGGTGTTCCGGCTTTCGGGGTGCCTGGCCCCAGCGATGACTGGCGAAGACTGGACGGTTGTACTGGAAGGTTGATCCCGGCAAGAGGATTTCCCAGTTTCCGCCGCTTGTTGTCAGCACCCAGAGATGTCTCCCGCTCTCTTGGCCGCTGTTGCTGTTGCAGAGCCGACCCAGGGGTGGCTGGCAAGGAGGATCGTTGTGTAGGTGCTGAAATGGAGGATATTTGGGAGATCTGTTTAGGTATCGGCTGGGGCATGCCCGCTGCCACTTGAGCGTTCATCCTGTGTGCATTGGCGTTCATCGTGCTCAAAGACTGCGCTTGTAGTGCTATATTTGGCACCATGTCAAAGACTGATTTCTGGGCCTCCTGCTTCCGGTTGAAGACACTTGGCAATGGGGGACCGTCCTGTAATTGACCATCATTCTGTAAATCACGAAGTTTGATATCGAATCGTTTGAGTTGGCGATCAAACAGGGCAGCGGCCTTCTCGGCAAGCGAGACCTTTTGAGCCTGCAGTTCGGAAGCTACCTCGTACTGCTTCTTGATGGTCTCGGCGTATTCATTTTCCTTCGGATGTTGCGCAAGGCTGCCATTCATCTTAATGTGCTTTTGGATGTTACCATCCTTGCCACTGATCAGACTGAGGCACTTCTGCAAGTCTTTGTCTTTGGCTTGGATCTCCTCCATCATGTGGTTGATCTCGGCCGGCAAGTTTGCGGAATCATGGATAAAGCCTTCCAGCACTGAAGCACAATCCTCGGTTGAAGCCATTATAGTAATTGGTCGACGTGAAGCAGATACTGGTGGCGAACTCTGGTTCCGTTTCACTTCTCCCCAAGCTTAGAGTAGCGCCTGGCAAGAGAGTGACGCCAATCCCACGATAGTACTGCCGTCGAACACGTGATATATACTTAAAGGTTGAGGAAGCATGAGGCTGGGGTCGGAGTAGAAAGCTGGATCGGACCAAAGATGAGTTACGCGTTCTCGGTACGGTTGAGTTTGTGTTTCAGAGTTGATGACAAGATGGAGTACGAAGTGTTGCCAGCTTGAGGCGCGGCGACTTTGTCGGGACAGCGACACGTGACTTGGAAAGACGACCGCGCCAAGTTTAAGCTTAAAGCGAGGCTAAGCTCTTCGGGGAAATTACCAGCAGGTACGGCGGTCCATGTGGCACCACCCGCACTTGCCATCAAGCCTTGCATCTTGCATGGCAGTCTTTCGCCCTCCGCCCTCCGCCCTCTAATTCTAATTCGAATTCGCATTGTTGAACGCGCACGACAGGCTCCTGAGAAGTACATCACTTACTTGCACGTCACCTGACTCTCCTCGAGCCTCAGTCCAGCGTGTTTTGCACACAACCAATCTGTGCTGGAAATACTGCTAAACTTGATGAGATGCAACGGCTGGATTTATAACACCAAAAAATCCAGCTTGCCATCTTTCTGCCAGCACCTCTTCATGGGTGCCTATAGTTGCTAGCGGCCATCGCTTAGTGTGGCGCGCAATGACTTCGGAGAACTCCCTGGCTTTCTACCATTTGCAACACAACACAATATTCACCAAATTTGGGAGCCGAGTACGGTAGCTTCATTCGTCATGGCGAATGGCTCTGTCGTACAAGAGTATGGTGGCCCAGACACCCTAGGACTCGACGTGCCGACCTTAACATTATCCGCAAAGATACAGAAGGAAGCCGAAAAGCACGGTATCACGCGCCCCAAAGGATACACAGTATCATGGCATTCAAATCCAGAGACCGAGAACTACCATTTCGGCATGTCACATCCCATGAAACCCTGGCGGTTGACTCTCACAAAATCACTTGTACTTTCGTACGGCATGCATACAGCAATGGATGCCTACATCTCTAGGCCCGCAAGCGAGGATGAAATCAAAGAATATCACAAAGACGACTACGTCGATTTTCTCCACACTGTAACACCCAACAACTTGCACGAACTTTACCCAGAACTTGCTGTGCAACCTACTGGTTATTCGTCCGCAATCTACGGTGTTGGTGATGACTGTCCCATCTTCGATGGCGTCTTCGAATATTGCTCTCTTTACAGCGGCGGCTCAATCGATGCAGCCCGCAAACTCTGTAACCGCCAGTCTGATATCGCTATCAATTGGTCTGGTGGTCTACATCACGCCAAAAAGGGCGAGGCCTCAGGCTTCTGTTATGTTAACGATATTGTCCTTGCAATCCTCCAACTCCTCCGTCACCACCCACGCGTCCTCTATATCGACATCGACGTCCATCATGGCGATGGTGTCGAGCAAGCTTTTTGGTCGACGGACCGTGTCATGTGTGTCTCCTTCCACAAATACGACAAAGAACAATTCTTCCCCGGCACCGGCCCTCTCGAGTCGACTGGACCCATCCACCCCGACAACCCAGGCCGCAATTACACCATCAATGTACCCCTGCATGACGGTATCGACGACAAGATGTATTCTTACCTCTTCACAAACATCATCGGACCATGTATCAACATGTACAACCCCACCGCCATTGTGTTACAATGTGGCGCCGACTCTCTCGGACACGACCGGCTGGGCTGCTTCAACCTCAACATCCAAGGACACGGTGACTGCGTCCGCTATGTCAAAACCTTCAATCGACCCCTTCTTGTCGTTGGTGGCGGAGGCTACACACCGCGTAACGTGGCCCGTGCTTGGGCACATGAGACATCCATCCTCATCGGCGCAGACAAGACTCTCGACCCGACCCTTCCGGAGTTCATGCCAAACCGCGAAGCCTTTCGAAAAGGCGGAATGACACTCTTCCCCGTTCTAGGTGACTGGAAGCATCAAAACCTCAACACAAAGCAGGACGTGGACCGCATCGTCCGACATGTGCACGAGCAGCTGCGGTACGTGCGGAGCGCGCCGAGTGTACAGCTGAGCCACATTCCACCTGATATACAGGGGTGGAAAGAGGATGCGGAAAACGAGTGGAAGGAGAGGAAAGCGAGAGACGAAGAGACCCGGGAGGGGAGGGATGGCGCAGGTGGCCTCCGGGCACAGCTCAGTCGCCGAAAAGAGATGGAGAGGAATGGCGTGGTCGGCGGGAATGCGAGATTGGGCGATTCTCTCTTGTGACGGCAAAGTAGGAGTGATGCAGACAGACCACACATGCCCTCGACGTCGTGCGCCATATAGAGACATTGGGCAGGCGGCCAACCGAGGAAATCCGGGAGCCGAGACCTCAAATATAGGGCAAAAGTATTCAGGATATTGCCTAACATCAACTTGAATGCAAAGCATCATGCTGCTTCCGGATTCGACGTGCTTGCATTCGCGTCGCCAGCATGTAGCGAGGTTTGGGATTGGCAGACGTGTCATTACCTGGACCGGACGGATCTTACGGCACTAGCTATAGTAAGCTGAGATGGCAAGCAAGCGACAACAGCATGAACATGAAAAATAAAAGTGATATCAACCACTAAGTTCGATTCCTAAGTTACTTGCTGCGACCTTCTCCGCCGTTCGCTGCAGCTTTTTTCGCTATACAGCAAGATCCTGGGTATCATAGTGTGCTCTGTGAGCGAAAACAGTCGATGTGAGAGTAGATATTTTCCCATCCCCGAAAACGCCGCCGCTATGCTGTCGTGGAGGGAGAGCCGACTCCTTCACGCAAGGATTCAGTCCACATCCATTTCATCTTCCTTCTTCACCTCCCTCCCCTTGCCCTTTTTGTCATATGGTTCGATCTTGATCTTGCGCTCTCTGCCCGGCCATGGTCTACCGTCTTCCTCGTCGGCCACGGCTTGCTTTTCGTACCACTCGGCGAAGTACACGCAAGTATTGGCATTTACCGGTCCTCCGTCTTCGCATTCCTCGGACACCGGACACCGCATGCAAGGGACTTCGCTGGCTCCACCGCTCCCAATGTCCTCGAGTTCCTGCTGTCGTCTTGCGTTCTTCAAGGTCATGCCGGTAGTTTCCCGCAGTCGACGTTCGTGGTTGTTCCTCGTGGTCAAATCGTTAGGGGTGCTGAAGCAACGAAACATGGTGACCTCGTCAGATTCGGGACCATCGGGTACCTCGCCCTGGCGAGCTATTCGCCGCATCTTGAACAATCGATCGTCGTAGACCATGACCTCAAGCAGTTGTGCAATAGCGTTCTCAGGGAGCGGCTGTTGAGAAACTTTCGCGTCGAACACTGCCTTCGTAATGTCTTTCAAAGTAGGATAGCCGTTATGTCCCGGAGCAAATGGCTCGTAACTCTTCTTGTTGGCATTGCGCTGCTTGTTGTGCGACTCCGCTGGTGCTCTGTCGACCTCCCGCCAGCTGTTTCTGGAGACGTCAATCTCAATCCATAGCGCAATTTGGTCCATGAACTCCTTGTCAAGTACACCGTCCGTGAACCATGCTCCACCTGTGGCTTCTTCTGATGGTTGTAAAGAGGATACAATGAACATCTTCCGGCCAGGAAACTTGACGCTCTTCATAGGCTTAATGAGACCCCTGGTTTCCAAGCTCTTGTACACTCTTTCTAGCACTTTTGCATGTGCCCCGAGGCGGGCCTTGATGGTTTTTGTCCATATTCCGGCCGTTCCAGCAGAGTCGATGCAGCTGAAGACAAGGGATTCATCTCGATTAAGATTGCTAAAGCTGTAAAGCGTGTGTTAGGCACCAATTTCCATACGCTCGAGATGTGAATTACTTTGCAGCTCTTTCTTGAGAGACAAGCTCCCATCCGATACCACCGCCAGCTTTGAAGTCATGGAGCTTAAACAAGCGCTTGTTCACGAGATAGGTCGCAGCTGTCAGAAGCACAGTGAGATCTTGATTGGGAATTATGCCTGCGGAGAGGAGCTCGGTCTGGTTGAAAACGTGGCCAAAATCATGGTTCTCACGACACCAGTTGTAGAGTGCATCGCCGACGATATCTTTCTGGCCAGGTCTCGAAGACGGAGCTGGAGTCGCAGAGGCCGAGGATCGAGGGGCAGCCATGACGCTGTATTGTGGTCAGGTCGTGCTATCTGTGTGGGTAGAATGTGATTGGCATGATGGTCGACAATGTTGCCGACCCAGATATTCTCTTCCGAGAGACTGCCAATGTTACCGTGTCATGACTTTGTGTGGTATGAGTGAAGAAATAGAAAATGTGTTTCTGCGAGTCCTCAAAAATTTAGATGCTAGTCAGTGGAAATAGTGGGGTGGGCACCGGCGGGTCGGTTTGTGACTCGTGCTGAGTCAATGAGGCATTCACGCTACGTGTAAGTACAGCATCGGACTATGCGCGAAACACTGGGTATACTAGAAGGTGTACAAGGCAGTCGAGGCTCTGGTAACAGTACCTAAGGCTATCTATAAAAATGACCGCTCCTGGTTGTCGTGCCTATCCCAAAGGGAATGCACGTGCTTGCAGCAGCTGCCGTAGGGCAAAGTAAAGTGGTCCGTGCATCTCCGCATTGGAATCTCGAAATTTCCATGGATGCGTCCGCAAGCTCTAAAAGCCCAGCTTGTGCAACAGAAACATCCATCGCAACAAAACTTCCGATAGAAAGACCCGAAGTGCTTCCCTATTGCGTCTTATTGCAGGCCAAGACCGAGATCAACCTACTTCATTGAATCATGGCGGACGCCTTGAAGGCAGAGGGCAACAAGGCTTTTGCAGCCAAAGACTTCCAGACCGCCGTGTAAGTGTTTGACATTGGTAGTTGTGGCCTCGGACATGTCGTGCTGATTATCTCGCAGTGAAAAATTCTCTCAAGCAATCGAGCTAGATCCAACGAACCATGTCTTGTATTCCAACCGTTCCGGCGCATACGCTTCGCTGAAGCAGTACGAACAGGCGTTGGAGGATGCAAACAAGACCACAGAGATCAAACCGGACTGGGCAAAGGGATGGGGCCGTAAAGGTGCCGCGCAGCATGGTCTCCAAGATCTTGTTGGCGCAAAAGACGCTTTCGAAGAGGCTCTCAAGCTCGACCCATCTAACGCTCAAGCAAAGTCTGGCCTCGATGCTGTAGACAGAGCCATAGAAGCTGAGGCAAGGGCCGATGGCGCCGGCGGAATGGGGGACCTGGGCGGAGGGTTGGGCGGCATGTTCAACGATCCTCAAATGATCCAGAAACTCGCAAACAACCCCAAAACGTCACAATACCTCGCTGATCCTTCCTTCATGGCAAAGTTGCAACAACTAGCCAAAAACCCGAACGATATGGGAGCTGCACTAAGTGATCCTCGCCTCCTTCAAGTCATGGGCGTCCTTCTAGGCGTCGATATGCAGATGGGAGGGATGCCGGACGAAGCAGGCGGATCCAGTGCTCGTGAGGCAGAGGAGGACGTAGCCATGCAAGATGCACGCCCTGCATCACGACCCCCTCCACCAAAAGCCAAGGAACCCGAACCTGCCCCAGAGCAAGAGCCAGAGCCAGAGGACGAAGAGGCTTCAGCAGCCAAGAAGGCCAAGGAGGAGGCAGAAGTTGAGAAGAAGCTAGGCACAGAGAACTACAAGAAGAGGAAGTTCGATGAGGCCATCGAACATTACAACAAGGCATGGGAACTGCACAAAGACATCACGTATCTTACCAACTTGGGTGCAGCAAAATTTGAAAAGAGTGACTACGACGGTTGCATCGAGGCGTGTGAGAGAGCCGTGGACGAAGGTCGACAAGTGCTTGCAGATTTCAAGATAATTGCGAAAGCCTACGGTCGTATTGGTTCGGCGTATGAGAAGAAGGGTGACTTGCCAAAAGCGATCATCAACTACCAAAAGTCAATGACCGAACATCGAACTCCAGACATTCTTGCCAAGCTCAAAGCTGCTGAGAAGGCCCAGATCCAGGCCGAGAAAGATGCATATGTTGACCCTGAGAAGGCTGAAGAGGCACGTTTGCTTGGTGCAGAGAAGTTCAAGGCCGCAGATTGGCCCGGTGCAGTCGAAGCTTACTCCGAGCTCCAGAAACGTGCGCCAGACGATCCACGAGGCTACAGTAACCGCGCTGCGGCTTACATCAAACTGCTCGCATTTCCCAGTGCCATCACGGACTGCGACGTGGCCATCAAGAAGGATCCTAAATTTATCAAGGCGTACTTGCGCAAGGCACAGGCGCTCTTTGGTATGAAAGAGTACAACCGCTGCCTCGATGTCTGCGCCGAAGGCCTGGAGCATGACACCGACGGCAAGAACCGCCGTGAGCTCGAGCAACAGCAACAGAAGGCTCTCGAGGCCACGTATTCTTCCAGGGATGGCGAGACTGAAGAGCAGACCTCAGAGCGTATCCAGCGTGACCCAGAGATTATGAGCATTCTACAAGGTATGCGTCCTCATGCTGGTTACATGAGTTATGACTAACGTGTTTGCAGATCCTGTTATGCAGTCCATTCTCAACCAGGCCAAGGGCGATCCGGCAGCACTGAACGACCATATCAAAAACCCTGGCATCAAGGCCAAGATCCAGAAGCTGATGGCTGCTGGCGTCATTCGAATGGGCAGATAGGCGGCAGTCGCTGACAGACAACGACTATGACAGATGTGATACCATAGCTACGACCATATGGTTGCTTTAGCCTGCAAGTGAAGCATTTAGCGAATTAAGGATTCCCTGGTAACCGGGACAATGACAATGTTCCATCGCAGACACGAAAACGGTCTTTTGACTTTGCATTACCCACGCGTTTGTCCTCTGGATCTGGCCCATCATTCTTCTTGAACACCGGCTTGCCAGATTCGTGTAGCCTGCTTCCTAATGCGTCGAAATCGATTTGGGTGCTGAACCGTATTGCTGCTCGCATTTTGCTTATACCATGAGTCCGCCCTGTGGCCTTCCTCGGATGGGACCCTTTCTAACCACTGCAGTTTTGACGGATACAGGATCCCGCTCCTACGTGACGCTCATCAGTGCAACATTCCGTTATGCATCTTATTGCCGGAGCTGGGAACCTCGATTCTTTCATGGCCGAGTCGCTGACTGTTGTCTGGTGACTGAGCGAACTTCATGAGACAGCAGTCTTCTCCAGAGAGACAGTGCTTGTGGAAGGATCCATATACCGTTTGTATCACAGCTCGTAGGCAGCGAAGGATGGGTGGAAGCTGTGGTGTGAGATGGGAGAAAGTCCGAGTCATGTCATGGGTCCTTGAACAGCACCGGTGCTTATAGCAGTATAAGGGCTTACCTTAGACCAGGCTCGGAAGCCTCATAATCATGATCAGGGGGGACATTATGCGTGTTTACACCAAAGTTTCATGCACAGCCTTCCAGTTGACGAATTTGGCTTGTCCAGCCACAGATTGCGACTGCGCCTTGATACACTCCTGGCCACTTCGCAAAGTCCCCTATTGTAACCTGATCTCAAGTCGACGGTGCTGGGCCGATGGAGCTCAAGAGCGACGGTTACCGGACACATGACCATATGATTCGAGGATCGAGACTTGGGGCTGGTGGGGTTGCATACCTATGTAGGTACCTGGTAGTTCACGTTGTTGTCACCTTCAGCTCTCGGCGCGAAGCACAAGCAAAGCTGAAACTGAAGCACAAGGAATAGTCATACCAAATCTCTAAATCCTTCGGGCAGGCTCTTGAAGACTGGCACGTCGCCAACATACCACCGACAGCACACTGTCACCCTCCTGTGCAACTCTTGTACTCCAGTCCTCCCCCATTCCCTGATTGTTGTTCTCCTTGCCGCGCGGCCGAGTCTGGCTTCTGAACTGGGGACCAGAGCGTGATCTTCAGGGCTCGCACCCCGTGACGTGTCGCGGCGAATACTTGGCGGGCGATCGTTCGGAGGCTTCAAGTTTCAGTTCAAGCTCAGCTGGGCTCTACTGCTGGGCACCTGCCAGTGCAGTCTCAGGCTCAGGCTTAGGCTCCTTTGACAGCTCGAAGCTTCATAGCCACTGCCAAGCTGCAAGGCTCTCGGCCACTCACCGTCAAGCCCAAGCCGGCAGCTCGCGCTCAACCCTGGTCCGACCCCCAAATCATCAACTCGCTCCACTTCCCCAATAAGCATCCACCCATTAACCAACACGCAAGTATCACAGTACGATTATTACTACTTCCACCAGACACTCGTACATACCAATCTGTCTGACGCTCATTACACTGTTTTCACAGGCCTTTCCTGTTGCTCGTCCTTCCCTATTCCAACGTCCTCTCAACTTGCCTTGCATGTCGATGCTCAGATAGTGTCGCATGCGGAAGCCCCAGACACGACCACCACCATGTCTATCCACCCTGGCGAGCTCAAGACGAAGGCTGTCGAAAGACTGGCCCGTGACCACCACAGCAGAGCCACTGCCGAAGATGCTGAACGCACTATGCTGGAAGAAGCCAGGAATGCAGGCGCAGTAGCCCTACACTTCGATCCAGATGCTTCTCCTGCAGAGAAGGCCGCGCAAGCAGCTGCGGTACATCACTTACGCTTCTAAAAAATGGACATGCTGACGTCTCTTTAGCAAATGCCCCCCTCTCACAGGAAGCCGAAAGCCATGGGCATCGTTTCCGATATTGTATGCTTGTCTTTCCCATGTTGGTGGAAGAACGCTAATCAATCCAGAACGACGGTACACCTGATCAGTACGATTTACCTACACCTGAACCGGCCGACGCCCTCGGGCCCACAGACGTGAACAAGGAAGCCAACGACGGTGCACCAGAGGAAGACTGGACAAGGTTCGGCTGGAAGCCTCGATTCGGTAGCGGCATGACCGAGGAAGAGAAGAATGACCCACGGACACTCCTTGACAGCCAGACATTTCTAGAAGGGAAGCTAGACGAGAAGTTCTACGGTGGTATGTACATGCTCACAATCGCAGCTGCATGTGCTAAGATGTGTGCTAGATTGGTACCAGAACACCGCTGTGATCATATTTGCTTGCCTCTCCTCGTGGTTCGTTGCAGTCCTTGGAGGTGGCCTCGGCTGGGTGTTTATTATCATGGCAACTTGTGGCACGTACTACAGGACTTCCATAAGAAGAGTGCGCCGCAACTTCAGAGACGATGTAAGGCGAGAAGTTGCAAAGTCTCGTCCGGAACTTGAGAAGGAAACCTTGCATTGGATGAACGACTTTATGGAAAAATATTGGCCGATATACGCGCCAAATCTCGCCAAAGGTATTGCCGCCTCGGTGGACGCTGTCCTAGGCTCATCAACTCCACCATTCATCGAAAGTCTCAAAATGGGCGACTTTACACTGGGTACCAAGCCACCCTTGATCAAACACGTCCAGTCATACCGCCAATATGACGACGAGACCATTGTCATGGATTGGGCTTTTGCATTCACGCCTAACGATACCATGGACATGACCGCAAATCAGTTACAGTACAAAATCAACCCTCGAGTGGTACTCGAAATACGTATAGGAAAAGCCATGGTCAACAAGACCATGAAGATTATCGTTGAAGACTTTCAATTCGAGGGCACGGTGCGGCTTAAGATGAAGCTCATGCAAGCTTGGCCGCACGTGGAGCGCATTGACATGTCCTTCATGGGTAAACCAGAGATTGACTACGTTTGCAAACCCCTTGGTGGAGATACGTTGGGTTTCGACATCAATTTTATCCCTGGTCTCGAATCGTTCATCAAAGAACAAATCCATGGGACTCTAGGTCCTATGATGTACGATCCCAATGTCTTCCCTATCGAGGTTGCCAAATTGCTGTCAGGCAACCCGGTCGACCTCGCCATCGGTGTTGTTGCTGTAACTCTCCATGGTGCACAGGGTCTGAAGAACTCCGACAAGTTTTCTGGGACACCAGATCCATATACCATCATATCGCTCAACAACAGCAAAGAATTAGGCAAGACAAAGACAGTGCACGAGAACGCAAATCCACGCTGGAACGAAACCTTTTTCGTCATTGTTACCAATTACACCGACAATCTGACAATGCAAGTTTATGATTACAACGAAGTTCGCAAGGACAAAGAACTTGGTGTGGCCTCCTTTGAGCTCGAAAAACTGGAATCGGAGCAAGAACACGAAAATTTACAGCTCGAGATTTTAGGAAATGGTAAGGCAAGAGGGGTCATGCAAGCGGATATACGCTTTTTCCCAGTGCTCAAAGCGAAGAAACTTCTGGACGGAAGCGACATACCACCACCTCAATCGAACACAGGAATAGCGAGGATCACGATTGAACAGTGTAAAGACCTTGACCCCTCCAAGAGCATCGTCGGACTACTCAACCCTTACGCGGTCCTGCTTATTAATGGCAAGGAGGTGTACAAGACAAAGATATCGAAACGTACCAACAATCCAATCTTTGCAGAACCTACGACATCGGTACTGATTACAGATCGCAAAACAGCCCGTGTTGGACTTGTCATCAAGGATGACCGGGACCTTGCCACAGACCCGATCGTTGGAAACTTCCAAATGAAATTGGACGATTTATCGAAGCGATTGGATCAGGAGCAAGAGTGGTTCGGTTTGCACAGTGCAAAGACTGGCAGAGTTAAGTTATTGCTTGACTGGAAGCCCGTCGAACTCCGTGGTCTCAGTGGCGGCTCCGGCGGATACATCACTCCAATTGGTGTCATGCGCATCCACGTACATGGTGCTCGCGACCTTCGAAATTTCGAAGCAATTGGCAAGTCAGATCCTTATGCTCGAGTGCTGCTGTCTGGGATTTCGAAGGGCCGGACGGTAACATTCAAAAACGAGCTGAACCCGAAGTGGGACGAAGTCATATATATACCCATGCACTCTCGCAATGAGAAGCTAACCATCGAGGTGATGGACCAAGAAAAGATTGGCAAAGATCGATCCCTTGGCCTTGTTGAAATTGACGCTGAGGACTACATCAGAGAAGGGAAAGATGGGTTATACGAAGTGCACGATGTCAAAACGCCCATGTCAGAAAGCCTGCGTCTCAATCCCAAAGGTTCTGGGAAGGGCACATTGGATTACACTGTCTCGTTCTATCCAGTCTTGAACGTTGTAGACCCCGAAGAGGAAGAAGAGGAGCGCAAAGCACAGGAGGAGATGGACAGCGGGCTGTCTGGTCCTTCACTACCATCGCATCGCAAGAATGCGTCCTTGGACAGCAACCTGGATGTACCAGTCGCCAATGGACGGACGAGCTTGGGATCCCGCAAGAGTTCGGATCTGGCGGGTCGCGCCGGTTCAGTCAGACGCGCCAATTCGGAAGTTGAAGCATCACCGGACGTTGAATCAGAAGCCCAAGTCAAGAAGCCCCCCAAGATTCGCATCGAGCCAGCGGACCTTGGCAAATATGGTAAGTCCTTCATCAGCATACGTTCTGGCTCTGCTAACGTAGTCAGAATCGGGCCTCATTGTCTTCAAACTTATTCAAGGATCTTTTGCACACTCTGACGTTCAGGTTGAGGTTCTTATGGATGACCATGCCTTCCCTGCGTACGTCTCGTCTAAGTCACGACAGAGATCACACGTATTCGGCGAAACGGGCGACGCTTTCGTACGGGAAATCGACATGTCTCGCATAACGCTTCGCTTGACGGAGAAGACGGACAACACCGGCAACAAAAAGGAGGAAGAACATGTCATAGCCAAGCTGACTGGTCCGACATTGACCACTCTGCAACAGTGCTTGTACAAACCTACAGAGTTGACTTTGAAAGGTACTGATGGGCTACCAAGCAAGGTCACAGTGCAGTTGAGATATCTCCCAGTCAGAATGCAACTTGATCCTAGCGAAAGCATCAACAACATGGGGACGTTACGTGTTGATGTACTGGACGCTGATGACCTACCTTCAGCAGACCGCAACGGATTCAGTGATCCCTACTGTAAGTTCAAACTTAACGGCAAGGAAGTGTACAAAACAAAGACACAGAAAAAGACACTTCATCCAGCTTGGAACGAATACTTTGAAGTGCAAGTACCGTCCAGGACGGGGGCAGATTTCCGGTGCGACGTGTACGACTGGGACTTTGGCGACAAGTCGGATTTCCTCGGTGGCACTCCGTTGGATCTGGCTGTTCTTGAGCCATTCCAGCCACAAGAAATGAACTACGCACTGGATGGCAAGTCTGGTGCTTTGAGGCTTAGGATGCTGTTCAAGCCAGATTACGTGACTCGACAACGGCAAGGCACGTCAACCTTTTCAGGCACATTTGCTCCTGCAGGGAAAATCGTCGGTGCTCCAGTCAAGGGCGTCGCTAAGGTTGGTGGCGGCCTCGTGAAGGGCGGCTCGTTCCTGAAGCGCGGTTTCACAGGGCGAAACTCCAGGGACGATGCTGTGGTGGTCAATGTCAATGGCAACAGTGTGCCAGAAGAAACGATATCGAGCCCCAATGCTTCTGTGGGAGGTACTCCTTCGCGAACGCCTACGCTCGTCGATGGGCCGGCTACACCATCAACCCAGGTTGGAAAAGTACACAGTCGGACGACTAGTTTTACTTCTGGGGTAGGGACCACACCCAATGGCCCGGATGCTGGGACAGCCAGCTTCATCATTGTGTCAGCGGTCGGCTACCCTGCCTCGGCTGATGTGCGAGTCTATGTCAAAATGCTTGGGCCCAAGGGCAGCAAAGAACTATACAAAACCAAAGCCATCAAATCGTCCACCGGGGTAGTGGAGTATGATGCGAACCAGGAAAACTTCAAGGTCAACTGCACTGCAAATACACAATTCCAGCTCGTGGTCAAGGACCATGACACATTCCGATCCAAGGATTTGGGTGAAGGCATGTTCTTTGTGTCGGACCAGGGCGACGGCTCCGAGCAAACAGTGGGCGCGGGAGCAGGCATCATAACGGTGCGGACGAGTTTCACGCCGGATGCACGTACGAGCAGCGGAGTGTCAGAAAGCCTCCGACCGCCTGCGACGGGCGCAAGCAGTCCTGATTCGAAGAGAGAGGGAGGATATCGAAGGAGTTTCTTCGGTAGTAGAAACGCAAGTGGGCGGCATGATGGGCAGTGAGGAGGGTGAGGAGGATGAGCAGGCGTGATGTGAGGAAAGGTGCTGAGTGCGTGCTTGATACCCCCTTTTCGTGCTTTGAAAGTGTGCTGTTGCTGTGACAGCGAATTTAGCGACGGAGCAGCGTATTGCACTTGGATGTGCTGGGGCTCCTAATTTCCGACTTGTGTATAAATATCATTACTTTGGTGAAGCTGAGACGGTGGCGTGCAGGTGTGCAGAAATGAAGAGAGAGGTGATATTGAGCTGGTATTGATAGTCAGTAGCGATAATTCCAACAAGCGAGATCTGCTGTTCTAGCTTGTCTCTAAGCGACCGTTGGCAAAGTCGGTGAAGAGAGATGTGTTAGATGAGATTATCGCGAGGTTGGCTCAAAGTGGAAGTTACGACGGCAGAAAGAGGACGCTAAAGTCAATAATTGAGGGTATGGTTGAGAGTAGTGTAGAGTAGCTGGCATGGCGCAAGTGGCGAGCTGAGATAGCTACGGAAGGTCGATTCAGGGGCGAGACATGGCTTACACAAGTACTCGTACAGGGTACGTGATATGGAGGATGAGGGAGTGTGCGTGATCTGCATGCTCGGATTCGCTGCAGGGAAGTTGAAGAGTGATCCGATCACGAAACGAGGCTCCCGGGGCAAATGAATGGCGAGACCGAGAAGCAGCCTCAGGGCGAAAGGTACAAGGTAAGTTATGAGTAACGTTAACCTAAGTAGAACTTGAAGCGTGCCAGTGGCCGCTGACTTGTCGGGAAGCAGCCGCAGTTTCTGGCGGGAATCCAAGCCATGCGATCGTCCTTTCAGGCCTAGCTTTAAGGGATAAGCAGCCGAGCGGCAGGATAGTGGGCCCGAGACAGCTGAGCCTGCGATTTCGACAGGGCTCGACAGGGCTCGACATGGCAAACTTGAAGCTCCAGGGGACCCGGACTAACTTGTCCAGGTCATGTGGATACATGTACTGTGGATACAAGTACTATGTATACAGGTACTGTGACACTAGTACTGTACGGTGCCCCTCCACGTCATATCGAGCCATCTTGGTGGGGGATTCAAGCACCTCGTGCACTCCATCGAGCAATTTTTATTAGCAGTGTACCCAACCATTCAAGCTGTCCCATCACTGCTCACCTCACCGCCGCTCAATCTTCGTGCCTCTGCTCCCTATATCTACCTGCTCATTCACGTCTGCCTCCACTGCATCTCCTTGTTCCATTATCTCTCCTGTCGGCCTGCTGCTTATATCCAGACCCACTTCCACCGGACTTATCACAGTGAGTTTCAGACCGCCTTCCTTGTCCTGATGCAACAGGACTGCCAGTGGTTGACCTTGGATCCGGGTTCCACCGCGATACTCGAACAACCCTGCTGCAGCTCGGGACTATCTGAACTCTGTCTTAGAAGAGCTTGTTGAATCTTCCGAGTCTTCTCACCTCCTGACTTTCTTTGCACCTTGGAAGCCAGACCTTGGAAGCCATTTATACTGCTTCCTTCGCCTACCTAGTATCGAAAAACATACTGATTAGACTCCAGACTCAATTCTAGATATCCGACATGTCGTCAAAAGCCATTCCCTCCCACCTGCGTCCTGCCGGCACGAACGGCCAGATCGAAGGTCAGCCAAAAGAATCCAGGCACCATGGAAAGACTCAATCCCACGTGGTAAGCAACATCTCATACTCCATCTACAAAGGCCCAACTGGGAAGAGCACCGGAGATTGCCGTTTGTACGACACGAGACACAGCTTATGCTTACCGTCTGGCCTGAGAACAATTTGGGAATTGCGATTGCAGCGTCTGGAACACATGGCATGTGCTGGTGAAGCATAGATGACTGTGCTCGTTTCTGTGTGACATTCAGTGTTCACTTCACTGGCACTCATCAGCGTATAAACATCATCCTCAGCTGTGGGTCTGTCGGTCATGATGGCTACGTCTACGCTTCTTCCTCCCCCCGGTGCTTCTCAACAACAAGATGGATTTACTCAAACCGTCCATGCACATCGATGGCAAAGAATATAAGCTAATGACTCCGGACGTGCAGGCTTTTGAGAACACATCCACAAACGTCGCAGCCAGCCAGATGCGGAATGCTCTCAACCAGCTCGCAGACAGTGTCGAAGACCCACAAGAGAAGAAGCGCTTCGAGGCTGAGATGGACAACTTCTTCTCACTTTTCAGAAGATACTTGAATGACCGAGCCAAGGGCAATGTCATCGACTGGGCCAAGATCAACCCTCCTGCGCCAGAGCAGGTCGTCAGCTACGACAAGCTCCCAAATAGCGATGCCGTGGACTTCCTGAACAAGCTTGCCGTTGTCAAGCTGAACGGTGGTCTCGGTACGTCCATGGGTTGCGTCGGTCCCAAGTCCGTTATTGAGGTCAGAGATGGCATGTCCTTCCTTGATCTTTCCGTCCGCCAGATCGAGTACCTCAACCGTACCTACGATGTCAACGTTCCGTTCGTTCTGATGAACTCGTTCAACACCGACGACGACACCGCTGCCATCATCAAGAAGTACGAGGGCCACAACATCGATATCCTTACCTTCAACCAGTCTCGTTACCCACGTGTCCTTAAGGACTCCCTCCTGCCCGCACCAAAGTCGAGCAAGTCTCAGCTTTCGGATTGGTACCCACCCGGTCACGGTGACGTGTTCGAGTCCCTATACAACAGCGGTATCCTCGACCAGCTCTTGGAGCGCGGCATCGAAATCATCTTCCTGTCAAACGCTGACAACTTGGGTGCCGTCGTTGACCTTCGCATCCTCCAGCATATGGTTGAGACCAAGGCTGAATACATCATGGAGTTGACAGACAAGACCAAGGCCGACGTCAAGGGTGGTACCATCATTGACTACGAGGGCAAAGCACGTCTGCTCGAAATTGCGCAAGTACCAAAGCAGTACGTCAACGAGTTCAAGTCCATTAAGAAGTTCAAGTACTTCAACACCAACAACATCTGGATGAACCTCAGAGCCATCAAGCGTGTCGTAGAATCTAACGAGCTCGAGATGGAAATCATTCCCAACGAGAAGTCGATCCCTGCAGACAAGAAGGGCGAGGCTGACCTCAGCATCATCCAACTCGAGACCGCTGTTGGTGCCGCCATTCGTCACTTCAAGAATGCACACGGTGTCAACGTTCCAAGAAGACGATTCTTGCCAGTCAAGACTTGCTCAGATCTCATGCTGGTCAAGTCTAACCTATATACCCTCCAGCACGGCCAGCTCGTCATGGACCCAAGCCGTTTCGGCCCAGCTCCTCTCATCAAGCTTGGCGGCGACTTCAAGAAGGTTGCTCAATTCCAAAAGAGAATTGGCAGCATCCCAAACATTGTCGAGTTGGACCACCTTACCGTCACTGGTGATGTGAACTTCGGCAGAGGTATTGTTCTTAAGGGTGAGTTACACTGAATAGAACCATGCAAAGTATGTGCTAACAACACCAAGGTACGGTTATTATCGTCGCCACCGAGAACAGCACCATTGACATTCCTCCCGGTTCCGTCCTCGAGAACGTCGTTGTCCAGGGAAGCTTGAGACTCCTCGAGCACTAAATTGTTCATTTGTGTCTGTGTCGAGCGATACTTGTTTGGGCCGCCAGAGGGTTGTGCAAAAGTGGTAATATGCTTCTTTATTCGAACAAAGATTGAGGTATTACGAAGGAAAATGATGATGATAATGATCAACCAGTTTGATCTGTGGCGTGTTTCAATAGGGATTTCGAGATAGAATAGCTACTAAGCTGAAGGGTGCAAATACGTGAACATTTCAAATCAAGAAACCAGAAAAGGATTGTATGCTATGCTTACGTGCTTTCAGTTCTGACGTAGAATATATCGCGGCAGCACATTGCGGAATTATTACTGGCTGAGAGAGACGCGGACTTAACTTCCGGATTGACTTCCCGAGCCTCGATTCCATCCTAATCATTTCTTCTGTAATGAAATCACGGTCCAATCTTGACATGAACTTTCCGAAACAAACAAGCCACCACGTCAATCTCTCAGCTTAGGTGTTGATGCTCTAGAACGACAAGGAGCACGAGTTGAAATTATTTCGCTACACGGCACGACAGTGTGGGGAGAAAAAAGTCCCGGATTAAACACTCTACCTACATACGCACAGCTTTCCATCATCTCGGTTCTTTTGGTCTTGCTGTAGCAAACAGAACGGGAGAGATAGGATAGGATAGGATAGGTACTGGGCTAGGCTGTCTGTGGCTGTGGTCTGCGAGTGGAGTCTGATTAGGTAGACAGACAGACAGACACGCAGAGAGAAGGACAGGACCGATAGACGGACAGACGGACAGACGGAGACGGATTCGAGCGGGGACACGAAGGACAGCAGAACTCGAACTTTGGACATTTCGAAGAGAGAAAAAAAGAAACCCCCGCGTCGCAAAAGCTTGTCGACTCATATTCTACATCCCTCGAACCAATCCACCTTCCCACCTTCCACCCATATCAGCTCAAACCTCGAAAAATCCTTAGACCACCAAAACCTCGAACACAATCCCCGTTCATCATGTCCGCCTCCACCAACACCAACACCACCACGACCTCCAACCCCAGCTCAGACGGAACATTCACGCTCCTCCTCTTCGCCTCGGCATCGACCTACACGGGCGGGTTAGAGAGCCTGACCCTCGACGCGCCACTCTCTCTCCCGCAACTCTTTTCCACGCTCGAGGCCAAGTTCCCCGGGATCACGGCCAAGGTGCTGCGGAGTTGTGCCGTCACGGTGAACCTGGAGTACGTCGACGTGGACGTCGACGTGCCGGAGCCGGGAGCAGGCGGTGCCGGAGGAGAAGACGGGGAGGTCGTGATGATCAGGCCGGGTGACGAGGTGGGGATCATTCCGCCGGTGAGTAGTGGGTGAATGAGAGCGAGAGAGAGGATTGAGGGATTGAGAGACGGAGGGTGAGGGTGTGGTGGGATACTTTCGGTGTCAGAGTAGACCGTTCAAGGTGGGATAGCGTTGAGAGGCTGACCCGACTATCGGAATTGGTCGTGAGGCGGAGGAGGTGGTGACGGGAGGTACTGCGCGCTTACTCTAGAGAATCCCTAGTATGATCACGAAGGGAGATGCAGTGCGCGCATCTGAAGCAGGCAGGCACAGCCATATGAGAATGCGAACGTGCTCTGAAACGTTGTATGCTCATAATGATAGGAAAATGAGGCAGAAGGATAACTGTTGTGTATCAAAGGTGGAGACCGCCTCGTTCTTCACCGCGCGAATATGATACATGCGAAGGTTTTCCGTTCAGCTGAGTAGTCATGAAGGTCCTCGAGTTTTGAAAGCCCTACTGAGTCCTTGAATACTATATGCCCAACGCCTTGCTCGAGAATTCTGCATATATGTTTTTCGTGTCGAAAATCGCACATCAACGCTTGCCCGTCGTTTCACCTCTCTGAGGTAGTGCTGGTCTTTGCTCATTCTCAGCTACAATTGCGCTTTGATCGCCGTCTTCTTGCACCTGATTAGAATTGCTGAACAGCGGGAAACTAATCCTTCTTGGCGTGCCAGGTGAATTTGACGAGAAAAGCCGTTCACTTACTCGCCGACCCAGTCCCCCCTTTGAGTCAGGGTTGAACGCATCAGGGCTGCTAGCTGTTTCGGATACGTTATAATCTCTTCGTGGACCGTCCACAGGGGCGATGTCCTCCGCCATTGCGTCCTCGTAGCTTGGTGGTACGTCGTCGGGGTCAAAGTCTGGCGGTGGCGGTACAATTGTGCCCGCAGGTGCAGGAAAAGAGCCATAGTCCTGTATTGGGGTGTGTGGCGTTTGTGACGTCTGCGATGCTGGCGCTTTGTCTACCTTTGCTTCAGAAGGTCTTGCTGTGCCTGGTGGTTGAGCACGCTGCGTCATAGCTCTGAGCAGCTGAGCAGGAGGTGCGACGCCGGAATAGACTTGCACCGGAAGACGCAATGGAGAGACAACAAG
>Ga0210040_10003581_pt1 | contig 20895 bp, 17 predicted proteins | sample CryGeyCG12114_NA_FD_185462 | JGI IMG/M metagenome (GOLD analysis project Ga0210040, IMG submission 185462) | Groundwater microbial communities from aquifer - Crystal Geyser CG19_WC_8/21/14_NA (SPAdes) (version 2) | ecosystem: Environmental > Aquatic > Deep subsurface > Groundwater | place: USA... | reverse complement strand
AACCAAGGCCGGGTAAAGTCCGGATAAAAAAGTTACTATTAAAATTATCCCCAACAAGAAAAATAAAAGATGAGGAGCAGCATATAATTTAAAGCTTTCGGGCAGGTTTGAGATGGGTTGTATAAAAAGCAATACCAGCTGCACCAATAACATGGCCGCCAGCACCGCCAACAAAACAATTATAAAAGTTTCGCCCAAAAATTGCCAGATTAGTTGCCCGCGGTTGCTGCCTAATACTTTGCGCACGCCGGCTTCTTTGGCCCGATTGATGGCCTGTGCGGTAGCCAGGTTTACGAAGTTAATACAGGCAATTACCAAGATAAATATGCCAATCAGCACCAGCGACAGAATGGTACCTTTGGTAATACTGCGGAAAGAAGGTGGCGAATAGTTAGGATTAAAATGCAAATCGCTCAGCGGCTGCAATAAATACGTATGGTTTTTATCTTCGGGAGTGTGCTTTTTTAGGAAATTAACCAACATCGTGTTAAACGAAGCTTCAGAAGTACTTTCGGGTAGTAATACATAACACTGCGAATCGCTCCAAACGCCGCCCCAATTGGTAAAATCATCCGGGGGCAGGATACCGTGCAGGGTAGCGTACGACACAAAAACTTTTCTCTGGAAATCGGAGTTTTCGGGCGTATCGGCCAAAATTCCCGCTACTTGCACCACCACTTTGTTATCTAGTTTTAACGGCTTTCCTAAAGCTTGCTGCCAGTTGCCAAAATATTTATCGGCTTCGCTTTGGGTTAAAACTGCGGTATTGGGTTCCGCTAAGGCCTTTGCGGGATTGCCGGCCAGCCAACGGTAATCAAACATTTCAAAAAACTCCGGACCGGCAAAAAACACCCCGGCTTCTACTTTAAACTTTTTCTGAATACTACCTTGCGCATCTAGTACCGACACCTGGGAGTTATAGCCGCTAAAGGTCATAGCTACTTTTTCCAGCTGCGGGTAATCGGTTTTTAATGCTTCGCCGAACGGAAACGGTACGCCCGTCTGGTAATCTTTGCCGGCGGCGTACGTAAATTCGTTTACCACCCGGTAAATCCGGTCTTTTTTAACATGAAAAGTATCGAAACTTGATTCGAAAAAAACCACCAGAAAAATAACCAAAGCCGCCGCAATACCCACGGCTAAGCCGGCAATATTCAGGATAGAAAAAGCTTTGTGCCGCTTTAAATTTCGGAAGGCAATTTTCAGGTAACTGTACAGCATATATTTAAACTTTGATTTAACAGATTTTAAGACAAGTTATGATTAGCTTATTTTGTTAAATTATTACATTTACAAACCATTGATTTACATTAATATATATTCTTATTCCTAACATTTTACTTCTTGGCTTTTACCGGTAATAAATCATAGTTTATCATTCAATCCGTTTAATCAAAGTCCAGACTTACTCTTGTTTCAGGGCTTTAACCGGGTTCGCTACCGCCACTTTCAGGGCCTGAAAACTAATGGTAGCAAACGCAATAACCAAAGCCGTTAATCCGGCCAAAATAAACAAACCCGGATTAATGGTAATGCGGTAGGCAAAATCTTCCAGCCAACGGTGCATGGCGTACCAGGCTAAAGGCCAGGCAATAATATTGGCCAAGGCTACTAGTTTCAAGAAATCTTTAGAAATTAAAGTTAAAATATTAGGCACCGAAGCTCCCAACACTTTGCGCACGCCTATTTCCTTAGCGCGTTGGGTAGTGGTAAAAGCTGCTAAACCAAATAAACCTAAACAAGCCAGCAGAATAGCCAAAAAGGCAAAGGCCGTAAAGGTTTTACCAATGCGCTGTTCGGCGCCGTAAAGCTTACCGTATTCTTCGTCCAGGAAATTATAAGTAAAAGGCCGGTGGGGTACCAGTTGCTTCCAGGTGGTTTCCAGGCCGGCTAAGGTGTTACCCACATCCTGGCCGTTAATTTTCACCAGTATTTTACCCCATCTTACATCATCCAGAAATATTACCAGCGGGCCAATAGCTTCGTGCAGCGGCGCAAAATGAAAGTCTTGGGCTACACCCTTTATCAAACCTTGGCGCGAATCTAATTCCAGCCTTTTACCGATTGCTTCGGCGGGCGTCCAGCCTAAGTTCTTAACCGCCGATTCGTTCAGAATAAAGGAATATTCGCTTTCCCCTTCCGGTTGCAGTAGTTTTTCGTCGGTAGCGGTAAAACCCCGACCAGCTACCAGCGGAATATCCAGGGTTTGCACAAAATCTTTTTCTACCGGAATGGCTTTCACCATGCTGCTTTGTACATCTGCAGGCTTTTTATAAGAATAACCACCTTGTATATTGGTAGGTGTTTCGTAAGCCAGCGTTACATTTTTTACCGCCGGGTTACTTTTAAGCGCTTGCTTCAGGAGCTTAAATTTATTTAAAATCTGTCCATCGGTAGGCAAAACCAGTACTTGCTGGTTGTTATAACCAATTTTTTTATTTTGAATATATTGCAGTTGTTGCTGCACAATCAGGGCGCTTACAATTAAGAAGGCAGATATAACAAACTGGAAAACAATTAAGCCTTTCCGGAGCCAGATGCCGGTGCCGGAACTTTTAAAGCTGCCTTTCAGTACCGAAACCGGTTTAAAATTAGCCAAGGCCAGCGCCGGAAAGCTGCCCGCTAATACGCTTATTAAAAAAGTAATAAACACCACGCTAACCAGGGTAAACGGACTTTGCAGCACGCTACTGGTTACTTCTTTACCGGTTAAACTATTAAACACCGGCAACAGCAGTTTCACTAATACTAAACCAATAACCAGGGCTATAAAAGTAACCATAAAAGATTCCCCGATAAACTGCCGGAATAACTGCCCCCGGAGGGCACCAATCACCTTGCGGATACCTACTTCTTTGGCGCGCCCGGCAGCGTGGGCCGTAGTTAAATTAATATAGTTGGTGCAGGCAATAATTAAAATAAGGCCGGCGATAATGGCAAAAATATAGATGTATTTTAAGTCGCCGTTAGGCTCCAGACCCGACAACTCTGAGTGCAGGTGTACATCGCGCAACGGCTCTAAATGGTACGTTAAATAATCTTTACCGGTAACTTCGGTTTCGGCCGCGTGGGCCTGCATATATGCCGGAATTTTACTTTGTAAGCTTGCCATGGCTTCCGGACGGCGCAGCAACAAATAAGTAATGTAATTGGCACTCCACCATTGTTCTTCTTTGGCAACCCCCAGGCTGGTAAAAGAAGCTATAAAATCGAACTTTATCTGGGAATTGGCCGGTGCATTGGCCGTAATACCGGTTACCAGGTAATCTTTGGTATTATTAATTTTTAAGGTTTTACCAACGGGGTTTTCGTCTCCGAAATATTTGCGGGCGGTATTGGCCGTTAGCACCACTTTATTGGGTCCTGCCAACACATCCGCGGCCTGGCCCTGCAATAAATCAAAAGAAAATATCCGGAAGAAAGTAGAATCGGCGTACAAAAACCGTTGTTCTTCAAACAACTTATCGTTATACTGCACTACTTTTGGCGCATTATAAACCCGCACCGTGCTTTCCACTTCCGGAAAATCGCGGGCAAAAGCGGGCGCTACTTTGGTACCGGTTACGGGCGTTTTCATTATTTCGCCGTTGAAGTTCGCCTCCATGGTTACCCGCACTATCCGGTTGCCTTGCTGATGAAAACGGTCGTAGCTGAGCTCATCGCCCACAAAAACCAATATGAGCAGACAAGCGGCCAGCCCCACCGATAGGCCCAGAATATTAATACCGGACAAAACTTTATTGCGCCAAAGATTCCGGAATGCAGTTTTAAGATAGTTACGAAACATATATAATTGTTAGTAGCTGATTGTTTTAAACCAGGGTTTCAATTGCCAATTCTCCTTAATTTATGATTCTACAACAAAAATGCTAGTTTCGTAATGTACTTACTTACAAACGCTTAATTTTATTAATAATAAGTTTAAAGCTTGAAATTGTCCGGTTCTGATACAGCTTTTTGTCCGGTTTCAGGACAAGTGTTTTTAATTGGAAGGTTAAATGGGGCTGTTTTTCTGCTGCGTAACTTAAAATAAACTACAAGTTGATTTTCTTGTCCCTATTTATATAATACTGGAAAGATTTATCTGATTTACTGCAAAATAGATCTATCTGGGATGGCAAGAGTAGGCTCATATACCCCCTAGCTCTATTATTTTGTGTCACATAATCAATATAACAACTGTGGCAAAGGCTTTTATGCCATTCAGGTTATTTTTTGCTACTGTTTAGTACACTTTTTAAACCAAATTCACTGATTGTTTTACTACAATATTTTCGGTTTCAAAAAAAGCTTCGTAAATCGTTTATTGCTTTTCCCGGTAAAATAGCCCTCAATTAAATACCTTTGTGCCGCACAAAAGAGTTAGCATGCGGAATATTATAGCCGGAATTTTATTTGCCATGTTGTGGGCCTCCGCGGCAGTGGCAACCAAGGTGGGCGTGCAGGATGCGCCGCCGCTTTTACTGGCTACGGTGCGTTTTTTTATTGCGGGCGGCGCCATGCTAACGTATGCTTATATTTTAAAACCAAAAGATCATGCCTGGCCGCGCGGGGTAGCGTGGCGGCATTTAATCATATTTTCGCTCCTGAATACAACTATTTATTTAGGTGCTTTTGTGTTGGCTTTAAAAGAAGTATCGGCCGGCATTGGTAGTCTTTCTACGGCTACTAATCCGCTTTTTATTACGTTGTTGTCGGCGGTTTGGCTGCGCCGGCCCATGCGTTGGTTCGAAATAGCCGGCATTGTGCTGGGGCTGGCGGGTGTCATGCTGGCTACTTATCCTTTACTACAAAACAGCTACGCCACTTTGCGCGGCTTACTTATTCTGCTGACCGGTATGGTTTCGGTTTCGGCAGCTACCGTATATTATGCCGGAATAAAATGGCAACTGCCCAGCATTGTTATTAATGGCTGGCAGGTTTTGCTGGGCGGCTTTTGCCTGATGCCCTTTACTTGTTTTACCACCGATTTCTCCCAACTTCACCTCACTACCGGTTTCTGGACCGGCGTTTTCTGGCTCATTGGCCCGGTTTCTATTTTATCGTTGCAGCTTTGGTTTTATTTGGTAAAGCAAGATGCCGTGCAGGCTTCTTTGTGGTTATTTTTGTGCCCGATTTTTGGTTTTTTGTACGCTTATACTTTGCTGGGAGAACCCATTACAACTTATACTTTTGCCGGTACGGCTTTGGTTATTATGGGCTTATACCTGGCCCAACGGGAGAAATTTCGTAAACCCGCTAAAGATATGCCAACAGTAAACAATAGTAAGGCGGCCTCCTAGATTTTACCTTATACTCAACAACCGGCAAAGCAATAGCAGATACGTTTGTATGCGATAAGATAAAGTGCGTTATACCTCAGCAAAAAAAGAAAAATAATGCGCTACTTTATCATCTTACCCAGACAAACTGCAGGCCAGATAAAAACAGGTAAAAAATGTTTAACTTAACCTCACCAAAAGAACAAAATTATATCATGAAAAAAATTTACGCCTTATTGCTGCTAACTGGTTTAGGTTTGCCGGCGCTGGCACAAACCGGCACTTTAAGCGCCAAAATAAATCCGGCAGCCGATAAAATTGAGTCGAAAGTAATTGCCTGGCGCCGCGATTTTCATCAGAACCCGGAGTTAGGTAATCAGGAAAAACGTACGGCGGGCATTGTGGCCAAACACCTGAAAAGCCTGGGTATGGACGTAAAAACCGGCGTCGCTAAAACGGGCGTAGTGGGTATATTAAAAGGCGGCAAACCGGGCCCGGTAGTAGCTTTACGTGCCGATATGGATGGTTTGCCGGTAACGGAGCGCGTAGCGGTACCTTTTGCCTCTAAGGTTAAAACTACTTACAACGGCCAGCCGGCCGGCGTCATGCACGCCTGTGGCCACGATTCGCACGTAGCTATATTAATGGGCGTGGCCGAAGTATTGGCTTCTATGAAAAATGATTTGCCCGGTACGGTTAAGTTTGTGTTTCAGCCGGCCGAAGAAGGTCCGCCGGTGGGTGAAGAAGGCGGCGCTGAGTTAATGGTAAAGGAAGGCGTATTGGACAACCCCAAAGTAGATGTGATTTTTGGCCTGCACATTAATTCCCAAACCGAAGTAAATACCATTGCGTACCGACCCGGCGGCACCATGGCCAGCGTAAACGACATGAAAATAACCGTTAAAGGCAAGCAAGCGCACGGTGCATATCCCTGGTCCTCCGTCGACCCGATTGTGGTTTCGGCCCAAATTATTAATAATTTACAAACTATTGTGAGCCGCAACCTGAACGTTACCGAAAACCCGGGCGTGGTTACCATTGGTTCTATTCAGGGCGGCAACCGGTCCAATATTATTCCGGAACAGGTAGATATGCTAGGCACCATCCGGACCTTAAGTGCCGATGACGAGAAAATGTTTATCCGGCGCGTAAAAGAAGTAGCCACCAAAACCGCCGAAAGCGCCGGGGCCACTGCCGAAGTTCAAATTCCGTTGAGTATTCGCTACCCGGTTACCTACAACGACCCGGCTTTAACCCAAAAAATGTTGCCTACGCTGCAACGGGTAGCCGGAGCCGAAAAGGTAGTATTGCGCCCGGCCGTAACGGGTGCCGAAGATTTCTCTTTCTTCCAGGAAAAAGTACCGGGTTTGTTTATATTTTTAGGCGGTATGCCTAAAGGCCAGCAACCCGAAGCTGCCCCCTCCCACCATACCCCCGACTTTTTTATCGACGAAAGCGGATTTAAACTGGGCGTTCAGGCCATGTGCCACCTGGTACTGGATTATATGAATGCCCCGGCTAAGTAAGGTTTAGAGGGGAATTAGTAGTATTTACCAGCTGTATTTTTCTCTTAATTCTATTAATTGAGTTAAGAATAATCTATCATAATTATTGGCAGTATAGCCTAAAACTAATTAACAATAGTATAGAACCATTATTATTTTTAGATAAATACATAAACTGTTGGGTTCAAAACTAACAGCTTATCATACAAATATCAATAAAAATAAACATCGTGTATTCGTTAGTCCTGTTACGTATATACGCTGGTTTTAGTAGGTATAAACGCCAGTGGTGCGTATATAAACTAGTTAGTACCAATTAATAATTAATATGAAGGAAAATCAAGAAGATAATGTTATTTGGGAGCATAGCCCATTTATGGAATTGTTTTCAAGTGCTGTACTATTTTTGCAGATGTCTCTTGAAGAAAATGAAAATGAGAATCTATTTGCTAGAGAATCATTAATTAATTGTGTATTTGCTTTAGAAGCATCTGCAAATTGTTTATTAGACACTCTCAACCTATCTAAAAAATTCCATGACGATTTAGATAAGCTAACTACAATAAACAAATTTGAATTTTATCTAAATACAAAGTTTATAAATGCTAAAATCGATAGAGGAAATACAATAATTCAAAAAGTTGAAGAACTGATAAATATCAGAAACCGCTTTGTTCATCCAAAACTTGTTCGGATAAATGGAGATTACATCGAAGGAGTCGTTGATGGCAATAATAAAATTTATAAAGCAAGAAGGATAAATAAAAAGACCGCTACAAATATCTCAACGCTTTCAACAGACTGGATGTCTTTCGACGCAAAAAGTGCTGTACAAATAATAGTTGATTTTTATGTTTATTACTTTATAGATATTTGTAAATATAAGTTAAACCATGTTAGTGGAATATTATGCACAAAAAATCGCTTCTTTGACAATACTGCAGATTGGATAATCAGCAATGAACTAATAACAGCATTCAAAGTTCTTAACGACTTAAACATGTTGAAAAGAAGTTTTATGGAAATACCAAACGAAGAATGTGATATTATTTTCATAACAGAAGATGAAGTATAGCTTAACTGGCACTAACAAAACTTAAAAAGCATTAAAGCGCTTTTTAGCAGAGCCGTTAGCCTACTAGCTAAATAAAAAGGAAAAAGATTATCTTAGTATTATGACAGATATTGATATTTATATAAAACTGGCGACTCTGCCGGATGAGATGAAAAAAGAGGTAGATGATTTTGTAGACTTTCTGAAAACAAAGACTCTTGTTAAAGAAAAAGCCAAAACTCAAAGAAAAGCAGGTTTAGCTAAAGGACTCATTCAAATGAAAAAAGATTTTGATGAGCCATTGGATGATTTTAAAGAGTATATGTAATGAATTTACTAATAGATACTCATGCTCTCATTTGGTTCATTACAGAGGATGATCAATTACCCAGTAAGGTAAAAGAATTAATAGAAGATGCAGCTAACACTTGTTTTGTCAGCATTGCTTCACTTTGGGAGATAGGTATTAAATATTCATTGGGAAAGCTTGATTTGAAAGCAGACTTAAAAAAGATATTTGAACTCATTGAACAAAGTGGATTAACCCTATTGCCCATCACAACTACGCATATCCTGACAAACACAGCCTTGGATTTTCATCATAGAGATCCCTTCGACAGATTAATTATAGCCCAGGCCAAAAGTGAAGGATTAACATTGATATCAAAAGATGACGTGTTTAAAGATTACAATATAAATCTGATCTGGCTTAAATGAAGCCAACACCCAACACCATGCATATGTGGACCTAACAATAATGCGCTATTAAGTTACTTGCTCCAAGTAACAATATTGAGCAAATAAAGAAAAACGGCCACAACCCCGCCCACACATGCACGGACGTTGAGCAAAAAACAAACCAACGCTTTCTCATCAATCTTAGGTTTTTAAGCTTAAAGTTTTGTTATTGAACCTGCGTACGAATACCAGCTAAACTTTTCCGGGCCGAATGGGCTAAAAATAAAGCTTTGGCTAACTTTTTAATTTTATGTCCGTTAAACAAAACGGAAGTATGAACGGTCGAAATAAAACTATGAAAAAATTAATGCATATATCCTTAGGTCTGGCGTTGCTGGTAGCTACCAGTTGCTCTTCCGACCAAAAGAACGTACGCGCAGATTACCCGGAAGGAGAAAAAGGAACGGCCGAGGCAATTGTAGGAGATGATCCAAACTTAGCCCAGCCCCGCCCGGCACCCATTGGTGATACCGCGAAAACCCAGGAACAAGCCGATCAGTTCGGCGAAACCAACGTACAGAACGTTGATTCTACCGCAAGAGGCCTGAAGTAATTCAGGCCTTTTTTATGCCTTTTCTAAAACCATAATAGCTTCGGCCTTCTCCGTTGAAGTACCCGGATAAGGCCTTACCTCTTTTAAGATGAGCCGGTAAAAAGTTCTGTCTTTTAGTTGTACTTCTACCGTATCGACGGTACGGTTTCTCCTGTTTCGCGGATCGTTGGGCATAAAATCACCGATAAATAACCGCACATTTTGTTTAACAGCAGTTGTTGTTTGAAGGTCGAAAGAAGTAATAGCGGCTCCCTGCCGGATGCACATGGAGTTAGTCGGGCACCGGCTGTCGTTCAGGTGCGTAAAAGTTATTTCTCCTAAGTCAGTTTTACCTTTACCCGTAAGTGCTATCGTCTGGTTCAGGTTTATCCGGAATTCTTTATTGAGGCTGTCAGCTTCTGTTTGTGGGATATCTTTGGGCTGGCATTGCGTTAATAAAAGCACTGTGCCCGTAAGCAGCATAATATTTTTCATGAGCCGATAATTATAAGTTCAATATAAGGTAAAGTTATTTCTCCAGGCCTGCGCTTTATTCAAAGTAGCCTAAGGCCGGCAAATTTTCCGGGTGATATAAACAAAATTTGTTCCATAGAATTTTAGAATAACAATGCTATGCATATAGCTGACCAACGCTGGCAATAATTCTTATAAAGGTGCTGGTAGTTCCTAGCTGTAGCATTAATTGCAGGTTCTTTAAGCAAATTATTCACCCTGCATTATATTTTTATTTGGTTTTCCTGCCGGTAACTGTATCCGCAGCTTTTCTTTTCATGGCCTTTATGGCTGCTATCTTATCCGCTCCGGCAGATTACCGTATATTGGCTTTATCCGGCTGCTATTGCTATTGCCGGTTCTAAAGCAAAATACGAAACACACCGCTATCCGATACTTTATGCCTCAATTTAACCCCCAAAGAAGAAATTCGCGGGTAAAGCCGCTTTCGCCGCGCAGCCGGAGCACCAGATACCAAACCGCCCGTGTAAAAAGTACCAGTATAAAGAAAACCAGGAGAAGAAAAGCTAAAGCCGGATCGCTGGTGAAAGGGGCAGAAAACCGATTAAAGAATTTCCGGCAGGCTTCTATTCTGGCCGTAGCCATAACCGGTTTTATTTTGTTAATGATTTCGCCCGGTGAGGTTGGCCTGGCCCAGGATACCTTAGAAACCGAAACCTTAACCGATTCTTTAAATACGGTTAATTTAAACGCAAATAGCAGCCTGACCTCCCCGGCCACCGACAGCACCACCGTTTTATCCAGTAAAGAGGCTACCGACGAAGCTTTAAGTGCCTTAGGAAATCTCTGGAATAGCTTTTTCTATAACCTGCCTAAATTTCTTATTGCGCTGGCGGCTTTAATCCTGGCCTGGATAGTAGTGTGGCTGTTAAAAAAACTGCTGCAGAAATTAATTGGCAGTTGGCATAGTTCCGGTGCCATTATTTCCTTGGTTTCTATTGCGGTTTGGCTCCTGGCCGTGGGGGTGGCTTTAAGTGTAATGGCCGGCGATATCCGGGCTTTGGTGGGTTCATTGGGCCTTATTGGCTTGGCTTTATCCTGGTCGTTGCAAACCCCGATCGAAAGTTTTACCGGTTGGTTGCTTAACTCTTTTCAGGGCTACTACCGCGTGGGCGACCGGATTAGGGTAGGCGACGTTTTCGGCGATGTTTACCAAATCGATTTCCTGACTACTACGGTCTGGGAAATCGGCTCTCCATTCCAGGCTGGTTATGTAAATGCCGAACAGCCTACCGGCCGGATGGTAACTTTTCCGAATAATGAAATTCTGGCCGGCACCGTAACCAACCTGACCGGCGATTTCCCTTATGTTTGGGATGAACTACCGGTAAGCGTCGCGAACGAATCGGATTTGCTTTTAAGTTTGCAAGTATTGAAAAAAATCGCCCAGGAACTATTGGGCACTTATATGCAAAAACCGGCGCACCAATATGCCCAATTAATGCAGGAAGCCGGCCTGCACGATGAAATTGCCGACAAGCCCCAGGTATTCCTCTCTACCGAAGATTCCTGGACCAATCTGAACATCCGCTACCTGGTAGGTGCCCGGGAACGCCGCAAATGGAAAAGCGAACTTACCCTCCGGATTGCCCAGGAACTAAACAAACCGGAATATCTAAATAAAATTATACCGGTTTATCCGCGGCAGCAAGTACAACTAATTGATCCGACCGGAATACCGCAACCGTTCAATGCGCCGGCAAAAGATACAGACGAAGCAGCACCCGATGTTAAATAATAGCCTTAAGCAAATAGATAAGGTTAGAATTAAAAGCAAGCTTTAAAGAAATTAAAGTTTGCTTTTACCTTTTTATTATCTGCTGCTTCCGGCCAGTTTAAAGCGAATTGTTTCTTAGTATGCTGTTTTATGGTTTTTCTTAATTGCTAATGTTTAGCCCTGATGAACAAAATTATTATAAAATGGCTGAGAGAAAAGGTAAGCCAAACCCTGAATAGTATTGCCTTTTTCCCGGCGGTTACGGCTCTTTCGTTTTTACTGGTTTCCTGGCTCATGCTGAAATTTGATTATTCGGATACCGGTAAAGAGCTAAAATCTGCCTTATCCTGGCTTCACCTGAAAGATGCCAGTACCGCCCGTAGCATTATTTCTACGGTAGCGGCCGGTATTATTTCTCTTACCGTGTTTAGCTTTTCGATGGTGATGATTGTTTTAAACCAAGCAGCCTCCCAGCTAAGCAACCGGATATTAGATAAACTGATTGGCAACCGTTTTCAGCAGGCAGTGCTGGGGTTTTACATTGGTACTATTGTGTACGCGCTGTTTTTGCTTAGCACCATCCGCGACATAGACGCGGGCATTTACATACCAGCTATCAGTACCTATCTTTTAATTTTGCTCACTATCTTTGATATTTTCCTGTTTATATATTTTCTGCATTATATTACCCAATCGGTTAAATACGACAACATTATAGCCCGTATTTACGACCAAACTAAAAAATCGCTTGAGCATAGTTGTTTGCACGAAGTAAAACCGGAAAAAGTAAATATTTTATCAGCGGGCTTGCAGGTAATGGCACCTGTTTCGAATATTTTTCAGGGGTTCGATAAAAAAAGCCTTTTGAAGTTATGCGAACAGGAGAACCTGGTTGTATCTTTTCTTCATCCTACCGAAACCTTTGTTTTAAAAAACACGCCCCTGCTCATTATTTGTAATAAGCAATCCATACCGGAAGCGTTAATAGAACAACTGCACGTAGCCATTACCATGCACCCCGGAGAAGATATTACCACTAATTATTTCTATGGCTTCCGGCAGTTAACCGAAGTGGCCGTAAAAGCTTTAAGTCCTGGTATAAACGACCCCGGCACGGCCATCATTAGTCTGCATGCCTTAGCCGATTTGCTGGCCTACCGGTCGCAGCACTTTCCGGAACAAAACATAAAAGATGCGTCGGACATTGCCCGCATTATTATAAAAACAAGATCCTTTGCCGAAGTTTTCGCGGACTGCCTGCTACCTATCTGGGATTACGGGAAAGAAGACCGCCTGGTGCAACAGGCCATGCACCAGGTTTTAGGGCAACTCCAAAGAATCAGTTCGGCACCGGTGCTGCAGCGCTTATCGCAATCGGTACAAGAGGCTATTTCGGGTAAGCCAAATTAAATTACTAAGTAAGTGGACAGAATTAATATTAACTAAGTAATAGTATAAGCTATTCATTATTAATCATCTACTCACGCAATCACTAATTCTGTCATTGTACTTCTTATATCCACTTAACTTTAAATAACGCTGTTATGCTATTCGATAATCTGTCCCAAATAATAAAGATACTCCTTACCGGCTCCCTTACTTATGTGGTATTAATAATAATGCTGCGGCTATCGGGTAAGCGTACGCTATCGCAAATGAATGCCTTCGATTTTATAGTAACTGTTGCTTTGGGTTCTACTTTGGCTACGGCTTTATTATCGAAAGATACGCCTGTGGCGGAAGGTGTAACCGGACTGGCGCTCCTGATTTTACTGCAATTTATTGTATCGTGGTTTCAGATACGTTTTCCCTTTATAAATAAGCTGGTAAAGTCGGAGCCCCGCTTATTATTTCTCCAAGGAACATTTAAAGATAAAGCCATGCAGGAAGAAAGAATAGGGAAAGAAGAACTATTACAGGCGGCCCGTAGCCAAGGTATTCTTTCGCTGGATCAGGTAGAGGCAATTGTACTGGAAACAAACGGCAAATTCAGTATTATCAAAACCTCCGATAAAAAAGCTAACTCTACCCTGCAAAACGTTAAAACTAATTAGATATCTTATTGGAGGTCTGGGTATTGCATGTTGATTCTGATACTTGCACCCAGATACTTGGGCCTGATTCCTTGTACCCGCATTACCTGCTTCGTACGCTTACTCAGAACCTATTTAATATTGCCAGGATCCCTGCCGGTCTTTTATTCTGCCCACAACTGCTGAAAGATAATAAAGCCAGGATTATCGGTATTTAACCAAAATCTTTAATTCCGGATTAACCCGTTACCAGCAAGGGCTTCTTCTTAAAGTTGAGGTTATAAATAATTACCGATAAAAAAATTAAGGCATAAGCAGCGGCTTGTTGGGCATTGGCGCGCTCCCCAAAATACAGAAAGGCAATTATAAAATTTATAATCGGGTTAATGTACATCAGAATACCAATGGTGCCGGATTTTAATTCTTTTAGGGCAAATAAATTCAGGAACAGCGGTATAATGGTAAACAAAAGAGCAATGAGCAGAATAAAACCGAAGAAATATAAATCGATGCCCAACGTATGCCCGGCATTGAAATAGCGGTAAAAAGGACCCAGCAGGACAAAGGTTACCAGGAGTTGCAACGTGAGCAGCACCAATTTATCGTATTGTTTCAGCACCCGTTGTATAATCAGGTAAAAGGCGTACGAAAAAGCAATTACCAAACTAAAAAGCAAATTCCGGAGGGAGCCGGTACCCAGTAAAAAACAACTGGTTAAACTCATGGCAATAGCTAACCACTGATTAGGTTTTAGTTCTTCCTTTAAAATAACGTAACCCAGCAAGGCCGTTAAAATAGGACAAAGCAAATAAGAAAAAGAGCCGGTCTGAATGTTGATGTGATTAATAGCGTAAATAAAAACAAACCAATTAACGGTTTGGCATAACCCGCCCAGTATATTTAAACTGATAAACTTTTGTTTCTCCCGCGCCGATCCACTTTTGTATTGGGTATAGGTTTCGCGTAAGCTATGGCGCCGGAGCACAAAGCTGATGATAAAAAGCAAGGCTACAGAAAATAAAATCCGGAAATATAAGATTTGCTCGCTGGGGTAATGAGTAAGCGCTTTTAAAGCCAGCGGAAAAAAGCCCCAAATGGTAAAAGCAGTAATGGCGGCTCCGTAATATTTATTCGGTTTCAAGATGTTACGCGTATTTAAATAAGGCGGCAAAGGTAAGGCTTTCCGCCATTATTCGCTAAGTAAATAAGCAAATCAGCAGAAACGCGTAATAGCCATTGGCAAAAATCAGGTTCCCGGGGTGGCTGGTAAAGCCGTGCCGCATGCGTTACAAAAAGCAGCATTCAATTCATGTTTTTCTTTGCCGCAGTTGGCACAAACTCTTTTGCGATTTGCTTGCCCGGCGTTAGAAATTTCTACGGTAACAATACCAGTAGGAATAGCAATAATGCCGTAACCCAATAACATTACAATGCCCGCTAATATTTGACCCAACGTGGTTTTAGGGGCAATATCGCCGTAGCCTACCGTGGTTAAGGTAACAATAGCCCAGTAAATACTGCGGGGAATACTAGTAAAGCCATTCTGGCCACCTTCCACCACGTACATCACCGATCCGATAACAACTACCAACGTAAGTACCGTACCGATAAATACCAGGATTTTAGGCAAACTGGCCCGGAGCGCACCCGAGAGCATATTAGCTTCTTTTAAGAAATGCGTTAATTTAAAAATACGGGCTACCCGTAAAAGCCGCAGCACCCGGATAACCATCAGAAACTGCGTACCCGGCACAATCAAGCTGATATAGGTTGGCAAAATAGCCAGCAAATCTACCATGCCGAAAAAAGAAAGAATATACCGGTGTCGTTGGGGATGTACCCAGATGCGCAAAAGCAATTCCAGCGTAAATAAAACAGTGTACCACCATTCGGCAGCATGAAACACGGCTTCGTATTTTCTTTGCAGAGAGGCAATACTTTCCAGCATTACTGTTAATACGCTCAGTAAAATAAGCACCAGCAATATCACATCAAAAAGCTTCCCGGCCGGCGTATCGGATTTAAAAATTATTTCGTAAAGCTTTTGTTTAAAAGATTGTCCGGAAGCGGTTTTCATATTAGACTTAAAATAAACCTAACAATAATAGCGCAGGCTGGCCGGTAAAGGTTATCATCAATACAGCGCTAGGCGGATGGGTCGTCTGCATTCCTGTTAAGGTTTAGTACCTTTGCTTCTTAAATTTACCAGATGCTATGATTTCTTTTGCTGCCTTAGCCGATATTACCCAAGGTTCCCTCCTGCAATATGTGCAGCCCCAAACGGTGCAGTACCTGCTTACCGACAGCCGGAAAATGGGCCGCCCGGCCGGCACTTTGTTTTTTGCCATAAAAGGAGCTTTTAACAATGGCCACGCCTATGTGCCCGCTCTATACGCCAAAGGGGTCCGTCAATTTATTGTCGAAGACAGCCATGATATTCCGGGCGTTAAAAGCGCCGTTAGTTTACCAATTGCTTTCCCGGAAGCCAATTTTTTACTTGTACCCGATAGCCTAACGGCCCTGCAGCAAATAGCCGCTTTTCACCGGCAACAATTTTCGGTTCCGGTAATGGGCATTACGGGCAGTAATGGCAAAACCACGGTAAAAGAATGGCTGGCGCAGCTCTTAAGCCCGGACGAACGGATTGCTAAAAGTCCCCGCAGTTATAATTCACAAATTGGTGTGCCTTTATCGGTGTGGCAATTAAACGAAACGCATACCTGGGGTATTTTCGAAGCCGGCATTTCCCAACCCGGCGAAATGGAAAAACTACGGGCAATTATACAACCTACCATTGGCTTATTTACCAATATTGGTCCGGCCCACAACGAAGGGTTTACATCAGTTGAGCAGAAAATACAGGAAAAAATACAGCTATTCCGTGATGTTTCGTGTTTGTTTTATTGTCCCGATCATACCGCAATACACGCGGCCGTACAAGGCGCCGGCCTGCCCGTTTTTACCTGGTCACGGCACCAGGCCGCCGATGTGCAGGTGCTGGAAAGCCAGGTTCAGGAAGATAAAACCATTATTTTGTTTCGGTTTGAGGTAAAGGACAGCACCCTGGTTTTGCCCTTTGCCGATGATGCTTCCGTAGAAAATGTACTGCACTGCTTAGCGGTGTTGCTATGGCAGAAATTATCAATAGCCGAAATTCAGCAGCGCCTGTATAAACTACAACCAGTAGCCATGCGCCTGGAAATGAAAGAAGCCATTAACGGCTGCTACCTCATAGACGATACGTATAACAACGACTTGGCCGGACTTTCCATTGCCCTTGATTTACTTTTGAACCAGAAACGGCAGGGCCCGAAAACCTTAATCTTATCGGATTTACTCCAATCCGGATTAAGCGACGAAACCCTCTACAGCCAGGTAGCCGATATTATAAAAGCCAAACCACTGGATAAACTAATTGGTATCGGGCAAAAAATAAGTTATCACCGCCTGAAATTTGAACTGGAAAGTTACTTTTATCCTTCTACCGCCGATTTCCTGGCCCACTTCGACCAGAATAAATTTCAGCACGAAACCATCCTGGTAAAAGGAGCCAGAGTATTTGAGTTCGAAAAAATAGTAGCGGCTTTTCAGCAGAAAGTACACGGCACGGTACTGGAAGTAAACCTGGATGCCTTGGTGCATAACCTGAACTACTACCGCGCCAAGTTACAACCCGAAACCAAAGTAATGGTAATGGTAAAAGCTTTTGCTTACGGCAGCGGCTCCTACGAAATAGCCAATTTACTGCAGTTCCACCGGGTAGATTACCTGGCCGTAGCCTACACCGACGAAGGCGTGCAACTCCGCGAAAGCGGTATCACCTTGCCCATTATGGTCATGAATCCGTCGCGGGATTCTTTTGCCAAAATACAGCAGTATCACTTGCAGCCCGAAATTTATTCGCCCGAAATTCTGGCAGCCTGCCTGGCCGTTACAAACAAGGCGGCGGTTTTACCTATTCACATTAAGCTCGATACCGGCATGCACCGTTTGGGCTTTACCGAAGAAGATTTACCAGCCTTAATTCAGACCTTAAAAGCCAATCCGCAGGTACAGGTAGTGAGCACGTTTAGCCATCTGGCCGGCGCCGACGAAGCGCTGCATAACGATTTCTCGCAGCTACAAATTACCCGTTTCCGGGAGATGGCAGCTCAACTGGAGCAAGGTTTGGGTTACCGGGTGCTGAAACATATCTTAAATTCAGCAGGAATTGTGCGCTTTCCCGAACATCAGTTGGATATGGTGCGCTTGGGCATTGGCTTATACGGCATTGAAGCTACCGGGCAGGAGCAGGATAATTTGCAAACGGTAGGGAGCCTGAAAACTACAGTTTCGCAGGTAAAACAAATTGAGCCGGGCGATACGGTGGGTTACGGGCGCAAAGGCAAAGCCGAAGCAGGTAAACAAATAGCCACCATAGCCATTGGCTACGCCGATGGCTACGACCGCCGTTTTAGCAACGGTACTGGACAGGTGCTCATTAACGGACAGCAAGCGCCGATTATTGGCAATGTTTGTATGGATATGTGCATGGTAGATGTAACCGGACTGGAAGTAAAAGCCGGCGACGCCGTGGAAATATTCGGCGAAAACCTGAACCTGAACGAAATGGCCGGTAAGATTGGGACTATTCCTTACGAATTATTAACCAATGTAAGCACACGGGTGAAACGGGTATTTTACTCGGCGTAATTGCCCTTACGTCTTACCACAAAAAAGCCATCCGGCAGCAAGTACCGGGTGGCTTTCTTTAAATAAAATTGATCTATTTGTCTTTTTTAACGCAGTTAGGTACTTTCTTGCCCTTCTTGGTTTTCATACCTTCTTTTTCGTAACCCTCCCAGCAAGGATCTTTTTTGGAGTTTTCTTTTTTGGTTGGCATAGCTTCTGTTTTTTGGTTTACAAGTATGCTACGGCGTAAAAAAGTAAATGGCAATTTTATTACCTATTTTTCCTGGACATTTGGCCATTATAAATACACAGCCGGAATGATAATAGTATTAACGGAATTTTGCGTCTTAAACAAAAAATTTTACTAACTCATATTACGCAAAACAAGGTAGCCGCAAGTTATATGAGTTCATTCCCGTTATCCTTGATCATTCACTAATTCTTACTATCTAAAGGCAAATCTTTTATAAAATATTGGCATACCCACCAGAAACAATATGAGGTTACCCACATATAAAAGCCGAAAGTATCGGGTTTTTCTAACTGCAAACAATTAAAAAGACCCGATACTTTCGGCTTTGTTCTAAACTACGGGAAATATCTTACAGCAATATAATCAGTAAAAGAACTATAATTATAACAGCACCTAATGAAAGATAAATACCGCCTCCCTGTGCTTCTTTCTTAAGAGCTTTTAGTTCACCGCGCAAAGCTTTCCGCTCTTGTTTGCTAAGTTGCGATTTATCCATTTCATTAATTTCATTTACCCGGGTTTCTATTTCCTGAGCACGTTGTTGAGTTAGAGCGGTTGGCACTTTTTCTTTATTTAAGTCACCGGTAGCGGCACTTACGGATAAAGAAGAAATTAACATGGTAACAGCAAAAGCAAGGGTGCGAAGAATGTTTTTCATAGTAGTGAAGGTTTAGAAATTAAATTGAGAGAACAATTACAATGGCTTTAAACTCTAGTTTCAGAGCAAAAGTTACATTATCTGAGCTAGGTTATTACGGGCAATAAGTTTAAAGATTAAAGAAAATACTTTAACTTAATTTAACTAAAGTAAAACTTTTACCAGATATGGTATATATGCTACGGCAAAAAATAAAAGGCAATTTATTCTTTAGCGCTCCCCGATAACCTCAAAGTTCTTGCTCATGTCCGCTATTTTTATTTAGAATAAAGCAAGGTTACGTACATTCCCACAGTTGTGCTTTCAAGTTTTCGCCAGTGGGCTTGGTTTGCTCTTTTGTAATAAACCGGTTCTTTGGGCTTTACCAGGGCCGGACTGGCCAGCCAGGCTTTTTCTTTTTGTTCGCCGTCCTTTATCCATTCCAGGGCTACCATAAAATCCTGCTGCAACAATATATTATACGGTTTTAAGTCTATTTCTATCCAGCCGGTGTGCTGGGGAGGAATTCTCAGAATAATATTTTGCGAATTCAGGCGCTTAACCGGCAGGTTGTTTTTAAGGTGGTATAATTTAAAGCTGAGTATGGTTTCTTCAGCACCCGATCCGGTCAGGCAAAAATTCAGGTTTTGCAGGTAAGCCGGATATTTTTTGAAATAAATGGGAATACCAATTTCCGGTCCTTCGGTCGTATCATCCTTTTCGGCATAACTCTTAAAAACATGGTGAAAACTGGTAAATTTATCTATCTGGCTACCTACTTTTTTTAAAGCGAATTTTTGCGATTTGGCCTTTATTTGTACTTCGTTTAACGGCGCCGATACCGGCATTAAATTGATCATTACCTTGCCTTTGCTTGATGTTGCCAGCAATTTTGCCGTTTCTATTGCTTTTGTTTTATAACCAATGGCCGAAATCTGAACCAGGTTTCTTTGGTGTTCTGCTTTTAATAACAGGATAAACTGGCCGGCAGTATCGGATATGGTTCTGGTATTTGTTGCTAAGAGTTGGATGCTGGCGTAAGGCACAGGCATACCAGTTTTAGCATCAAGAATCTTCCCGCTTATTGTTTCACCTGGGTTTTGAGTTATAATTTGCATTATAACAGGACGAAAGAAATAATTGGTGGAGAGCGGTACGGCCCGTAAATAGTTGGTTAATACCGGAAACAGAAAAAGAAGAAAATAAAACTTTATCATATACTACATTCAGACATTCAGCCATATACCAAACTCCTAAATATGTAAAATATTGTATATAAACTATTCTTGAACTTAAAAAACCCAACTCTTTGGCCGGACTTGCTCAGCAAAAAACAGCAATACGGGTTAATACTTAGCGTTATTAAAAAGTAGCTTATAAAATAGCTAATAAAGCAAGAGGCGGGCCGTACTAAGGCCGTATGTAACCGTGCTGCTTTAAATGCAGTAAGGTTTAAGAGAAATATTGCGTAAAAACAGGAGGAATTACTTTCGGCTGTTATAATGTATAGCTTATATTTCTGAAAAGCAGCATCATACTGCCTTCAGGTTAAGGTAATGCCCATTAAAATCAGACTATAACCAACAGCGAACGCGGCCCGAAACGTTAACTACTTCTATTAACTACTCAATTTTTACTAATTTTTTCTAAATTAACCTATTGCTCATGAAATGGATTTTCGGTTTACTCTTTCTTCTTTCTGTTTTATTTTCCGGCTGCGGCCTGCGCGAACGGGAAACATCGGTACAACAAAAAGAAGCCGAACTGGCCCAAAAAGAGCAAGAGTTAATAGCGAAAGAACAAAACCTGCAGCTAAAAGAAGCAGAATTAACCAACCGGGAACAACAAATTGCCAAAGCGCAGCAACCAGACAGTACCACCCAACAGCCGGCTGATAGTACTTATCTGGCCCTGGCAGGTAAATGGAATGCCCGCATGACTTGCACCGCAACCACTTGTA
>Ga0210040_10003580_pt1 | contig 20899 bp, 10 predicted proteins | sample CryGeyCG12114_NA_FD_185462 | JGI IMG/M metagenome (GOLD analysis project Ga0210040, IMG submission 185462) | Groundwater microbial communities from aquifer - Crystal Geyser CG19_WC_8/21/14_NA (SPAdes) (version 2) | ecosystem: Environmental > Aquatic > Deep subsurface > Groundwater | place: USA... | reverse complement strand
TATGTGAGTCTGTGAAAATAAATATCTTGGTATTGGTATATTTGCCCGTTTAGTTGCTCTACACATTTTTATTGATAGACTTGGCTTTTGATTTATATGTGGCATAATTTTTTTTAATACAATGTCGACTGAAATATTCGAAATTTAGATTTCATCATCAATAATGATTGCTGATTCAGATGAGATGACAGAATAATTCTTTTCCATAGGTTCTGTAAGGCAATTTAAATTTATATGCATGGACAAAAAGGAATCAAAGAGTAAAAAATATTTTGATTCGAATACCTCCACACAAATTGCGCCCATTCACGGAAATGAATCTTACAGCCGGCGTGGGAACAAACACAGATGTCAAGCGAACAAGAATGTTCATGTGGAGTGTTCCCTCATAAAATGAACTTTTCATTGGGTCAAATTTAAACTCTCTGTTTCCCGTTCCTGGTACGATTGTCCCTCGCGTCACTTTTTGTCTGACCTGATGAATTTGAAGACGTGAAAATGTTCATGATGTTAGAATTGGTTACATTACATTTTTCACACATTTACAATTTATAGCGTATAGTTATTTTTACTACTTTAGAATTTGTAGAATGAAAAAATTTTACGGATTAGAATCAAATGCATACATCATCGGATTACAATCCCAAATTCTAAGTATTTAAATATTATGTATGGATTGCATGGAACCCCAAATCCTAGCATGAAAATCGTGAATGCTAATCAGTTTGGTAGACCCAATTAAAAACAAATTATCCGTAGTGCAGAAATCTAAACCTGCTTTCGACTGTAAATTGGGAAAAAAAGATGCTACCAATAAAGCTGATTGAAATGAATATTTTTAAAGCTTCTCCAATTCGCATACCATCACATAATTAACTGGTCGACTGAATTTTAATTTCACTGGTATCCCATTATCGACAGCACCACGAGTTGGAATTGGAATATCCAGTTGGCCCGCCATGTTGATTCCTATTCTTCGAACACGATGGAAAAATTTGCCACAGCTTAGAGTTTCTGAATTTTGACCAAAAGAAATACCGACAGCTATGAATGCTAGGAAAAACAACCGGGAATAAATCATGACGAAAAAAAGTTTTATTCGCTTTCTAAAAAAATACTTTGCGTGCTTTTGCTCACAACAAAGTTTGCAATGAAACACTAACATGGAAAATAAATTTGCTACAAAACGCAATACACTACAAACACCGGTCCTACATACATAATAACATAATATTACCATACAAAACATATGTGACATAATAAATGCTATTCTAAAGTGAGATACCTATTTTTTAAATATTGGGCAATTTGATTCACCCCATCCTTCCCTAATGTGCCAGATTTGACCCAAAAACTTAAAACTGCTACTGCATCCTCACTTTTTAGTTCAACTTGAATGTAAAAGTTCAACAATACAGATTTATTATTATTTTCTAAACACTCTACTTTTATCTCCATTTCATTATTTTCCAGTTTTTGGATTTTCCCATCCTTCATTTGCTTCATTTCTTGTCTCCGTTTTCTCCTCTGATGGGACCAACGATTTACATGGGCAATCACATTATATATGCTACACTTTTGTCGTTCATATTCACACTTCAAGTCTTTTGTGAAAATATCCGAAATGTACGTTTCCAGATTAACATGAGGTGGGAAATTGGGAAAGACTAGTTGAATGTCTGGATTTTGCAACTCCACTAAAATCATATCACAATTGAATGTCCACGCTAAACCCCAGCGGGTAGTTTTTCCTTGGCAAAATTCTGTTGTACAAACCGACTGGATTGACTTTATTTCTTTCAATCTGTTCACAAGTGACTTTAGGTTGTCTTTTATTCCCACCATTGTGGTAAATATTCTGAAAACAAATGAAAAAACTGTTTAGAATGTCGATTCCATCTACAGCTTCAGTGAAATTGGGCTTACTTGACTTTGTTTGGGAACTTAATGGACTCTTGGATAAGCTGAGATATAAACTGCACTTCTCCACCTTCTGTAACTAATTCATTTGATCGGCCAGTTTTTGCAGCAGAAGGTAAAGACCGTCCCAGTTTTCGAGATTTCTCCATAGACTCGCTTTCTCTGTCGTTCTTGAAAAAAGGTGGGTTACACATTGTGAAATCATACTTTTCATCCAAGTTTCCCAATGGACTGGATTCATCCACATGCTGAACTGAATTGATTGAAATCAAATTAATATTGACTTGATGACCGCGTGACGAAATAAATGCTCAACTTACTAGATACTCGAGAAGTCAAATTATTGATATCAACATTCTTCCGAGCTGAATCTATTGCCTCTGCGTTTATTTCAGTTCCAGTCATTCTCCAACTATTTTTCTTGGCTCCTAATAAACAATATATCGTTGTGGCTCCGGTACCTGCGAGTATGAACCAGATTTAAAGAAACTTTTCTTCGCTTGTACCTAGTCAGCTAAATGTGGTCCGTAATAACTTACCTACATCGAGCCCCCGAACAGAACTGAATGATTCCGGACCGATTCCATTTAGTGTTAATAAATCTTCAATCCAGAGGATATAGTTTAGTCTGGATGGCACGGTGGGAACCAAAGTTTTCGGGGGGATAGAAATATTGAGGTCGAAATCATGGAGCAATAGAGCCTTACAAAGAGCTTTCAAGGCATTCTCATTTTTGAAATCCAATTTCCCCCATCCATTCTAAGATAATTTAAACATTAGCATTCGCATTCGAGGCTACATCTTCGACAAAGTACGGATAATAAAAATTACTAAAAATTTAAACGTTACCTTGCATTGGGAAACAAACGGGGCCAGAAAAGTGTATTTTTCAGCGAGCTCTCCGAAATTCGGGGGACTGGAGTATATATTGCGCTCATGCATTTTCACATTGACTATAATAAATATATTATGTCAAACTTTAGATAGTCATTTAATAAAACGTCAGAAACTGTATTAGCTAACTAATTAGCTCATTCTGCAAAACTTTATTTACGTTTTTGGCAGACGTTGTGATAGCGCGTAAAAAGGCCATAGATTGTACCTGCACATAGTGCAACAATGAATGGAAACAACATTTGACCCACGGTATAATGGAACACAAGTTCTTTGTGTTTTCGTAAAATCTCAGCAAGAAAAAAAAGCGCAGTACTCTCATTGTTAATTTAGCTAAATTTGACAATCAAAATCTTACAAAAATCATGCAAAAATTCAATCTTTAAATACTGCAAAATAAATGTCACACACATTTGTTGAAATTATTTCCATTTACTTATTGTCGATATTATTATGACTTTTTTGCTTGAAATGTTTGCAGGGTCGCAAAGGTTGAAAAAACGAGGCACAATTATTGTTAACTGATAAATAAATAAAAGCTATTTCCAGTAAAACATGTATAGAAATAAAAAAATATGCTTTTATCTAACTGAAAAAAACATGCAAAACTGTCAGTCAAGCCTGCTGTTGTATTTGACATTGACACAGTATACATCTAACCACTACAACTAAACAAGTTGAATTTGAAAAAAAGGAAACCCACAAGTTATACAAATCGATAGATCGATTCCATTCAAGTTAGAAAATTCATGTGATAATATTTAATACTAGTGAGGTGAGTGAGTGTGCATATATGGAGCCATATCCTCCATTATAACATACGACGGCTTTGGTATCCAGCAGAGGTGGGATTGAGTCAGCATTTAAAATGGAAACTCAACCTTATTGATCCCCAAATTGGACCGAATCAAGTGAGTACAAATGAATTCTTTTAATTTACACAAGCAACATTTTAATTACTTCTAATGACAGGGGGAAATAATCGCATGGTATCCGGAATCAGTTTCCACCCATACTTCAAAAAGCGATGTTCACTCCACTTTTTCATAGTGTGTGTGTATACGGTAGCATCTAATTGAGAACTTAATTAAGTATTTATATGCGCAGCGCTCAATTTACATAGCGTACATTTTCTCCAATATATTGATGGTCAGTCAGAACTGTAAACTGGGAAATAAGTTCCCGGTAATGCTCTTTATTTTACGTTAGCCGAAATCCCCGAATTCTATTGGGTTGAGCAATCTAATCCACTTGTTTTGCTTTCAACTACACTTTGACACGGAACAAGATATTTTGGAGCAAAATAAGCATTAAATTCTATTATTACCCATTAACGATGGCAGTAGTATAGTGCAACATGGCCGCTTAAATGTGGAAAACCGGGAAAACAGGAGTATATGGCGTCAGTAACTAACTTTAGTGACACGGAACACAATCATTATTCAATACTATAAGGAACCAGCAAGAATTTTTCCATTTCTGGATATGCATGCATGTTTTATATGATTCTTCGTCCTCTGCACCAATATTTTGGGTATTTAGACCAGAAAAGTTAAAAGTGAAAATGTCCTGAATTGGTCTAGAATCATGATAAAAAAGACAAATAGTAAACCCATGAATGGGATTGGCACATTTCGTGGTGGTCCAGGGAATGTAGTCCACCCCAGTGTGAATATCAAATCCGCTCCTATTTATGTGAGTGCTACTTCCAGTGACAATAGTGACTATGAAGATTCAAATCGTGTGAAATTCGAGAATGTTTTCAAAACCAAAGTGTACCTGGGCAATGGAAGTATTGTGAACACTAATGGACACAGGATAAAAAATGAACGAGATGAGGATTCTGCTGCCTTTAGTAGCGAAATTGCCAGGTAAGTATCAAGGGTTTACAAATGATCAATTCAATACTTTGCACTAAAAATATTCCCTCAACTTTACTTTTAATTTTAAAAATCAGCAATTTCACCTGATTTATTAATCTTTTCATTCCATCCATACTATAGTGCACAAATAAATTCTTATTTCACAAAATTCATAGCATTCTGAATCATTGCATTGCATACCAAAGACCATTTTCTTCTCATAAACATGATTTAATGACCGTAAAATTTTTTTTCCAGTCGAAGTAATTCGTCCACTTCTTCAACCTATTCGTCCGGTAAGCTATCCCGAAATGTCAACAGTAGTAGCAGCCAACAGTCGCAGACAGCGAGTGCAAGTGACAATGTTTTTGTTAGTAGTGGTAGCACACGAGTGACTCAAAATAATCGTAAAAAACGGAGAACGAAAAAATGTGCAGTTAAAACTAGTGATAGTGAAAGTGGGGAAACAAGTGATTCTTCTGTGGTAGAAATTATTGAGCCAAAGCCGAAAATTGTGCGCAAACCGGCCACATTTGGGGAGCAATTACAGCACAAGAGACATAATTACAGTAGCTATGAGGGTGCTGTGGAAGCGCTACGAAATCAACCTGCTGGACCAACTTGGAAATTCATTTGGAAACGGAGATGCAAGACTTGTTCCATTGTTACTTCAGGGTCGCTAATAATTCTCTCATCATTTTCACTGCTTTTTATTGTGCCATTGATTGTGGATCCGATTTTGGTTGGGTTTGCCGCCAGATTTACGCAGGATCCAGTTTCTTGCAGGTTCGTCAATGTTTCTAAAACATTTCGTCGAATGTTGTTATTGCAGATTTAACATTGGACAATTCTTTCATCTCTTCTAATTTAATTTTTTTTCGAATGCTTTTAAATAGAGGGTATTTAAGTTTAAGCTATAATGTTTAAGCTAGCTTTCATGAAATAGCTTTGAAACTTTTCGGCAGTCCAGTTTTATAACCCAAATTTGGAAGCTTAATGAATCGTAATTAGTTTTTTTAATTTAAATCCCGTAAATTGTTTGTGAATTTTTATAAGGCTGCAAAAATACGGAAATTCTACATGTTTCATAACAGTAAATAATGTTTCACCGCGCTTTAAAGCAAGGATATCATTTTGTTTTTAAAATGTTTGAATCAAAACTTTTCGTGTCCTTTTAAGTTTCCGAAACAATTTATTAAATCTCATTAACATCAAACATGACATTGTGGTTTTTTTTCAAACTATATGTTTACAAACTATGTCATTTACTAAAAAAATGGAAATCAAAGTCATTTGCGTTATGATTTTCTACACACAATTTAATGCTTTAAAAAGCATACTAATCTAAAACGAATTTACCCTTTGTTTGAAAAACGTAAACAGAACACTGCGATACGAAAATGGATCAGGACCTGCCCAATGCGTGAGACCAAGTTGCAGGGAAGGATGTACAGTAGATTTGTTTTCCTGTTTTTTTATCCACGTTCAGTATGAGCTGCGTGAGAATTCTTCCAACACCTCGTTACACACGGACGCCATAGATTTTGAGAATTCATCTATCACTCTGCAACCGTTCCAGAATGAATCAACGATTCGTAAGTATTTCAGCTAAACTAAAAAAAGGGTTAAAACATGAGAAAAAATACAAAATTTGCACTTTTTATTCATTTCCAGGGGAAGCAATCCTATTAGTGAACATTAATGGTTGCGGGTATCCTCCAAAAGTGACTTGCTCCGATTTTTTCAACCTGTACAGCAAACAAGATACGATATTCCCTTGTGTTTACAGTGAACAAAATTCTTCCATTGTCGTTCCACGTTATGAAAAGGGTAGAGAGCAGATTCTGCTGTTTTGGGCACTTTTTCTACCATTTGGAACCCTTATTGGGTCCATTTGCTCTCTGTTCACCTTGACGTGTAAACGAAACCCTTGTGCGAGGCGTAGACGCATTAAAAAAAGGGATCCTAGGCGCTTACGTAAGAAAAAAATATTTTTCATGCATATTTTATGCTAAAAATTGAAAAAATGGCTATAAAACTTGGGATCAAACCCCCCTCCTAAAAAACATGTTTTTAGCAATCTAAATGCAGAAGTATTAATTAAATTGTTTTTTGCTTGTCTTAAATGCGTAGAAAACTTCAGTTTAATTTTGCATGATGTTTGGCATTAAAATATAATCTGTACGGAATTTTATGTACTTTCGGAAAATTCTAAAACTTGAACTTTTAAAGCAAGTCTCCAAAGCATTGATGTAGTTTGCTATCTAATTAACTTACTAATGGATCCCTTTGTTTTGAACATAGTGTTAAACGTAATGAAATTCGTGAAACTGGCTGGGATCAGTCTTCACCAACAAGAGCCCGTGGACAATGAAGTTGGGAATAATGCTCATAGAAATTCAAGTCGTGATCACCAAATATCGAATAATATAACTCTGGTGCACATGTCCCCCAAAATGGGGGTGGAAAATCACGTGGACCGTAAAACCCGCATTAATCATCATCAAGTGTTGAAAGCCACTACCAAATTTGCTGCTGGTGCTAAAAGCAGGTATCGTAAAAAATTGGAAAATTTTCCCCCTTAGTTGTGGATTTGATTCAGCACGTACTAAGCTAACTAACCAACTATTATCATTCCTATTCCTTGTAAGGGAATAGATTAAGAATTTGCATTCTCATCAACTAATTGATTCTTTTGTATAGAAGAGAAGATTTGAGGACCACTGACAAAATTGAAGGCATGGGTCCCAATCCAAAGTCCTCTCGGAAGCCCCGGTACATAAAAAAGAAAAAGAAGAAAATGAAATCGCCCTGAATAGAGTCCTGATTGCCTTATAAAAACATTGTATGCTGATGGTGAAAATGTTAATTAACTAAATCTATTCTGGTTAATAGAGTTGTCTGAGACGCTTAAAGTGTATTTCTTAACTAACTACATAACTAAATCGTGTCTTTATTTCCTGTGGGCTATCATAATGTGTAAAATTCCACTTTTGCATCCACGGGCGCATTTGGAATGCAGTTTTGAGCCCAGAAATCCACGAAAAAAGGTGCGAAATTGAAAAATCCATTCCACACATACTCATACTAACTAACTAACTAAAAGTAAATCATACAAAGTCATTTAGTGATTATTTGAGATCCTTTTATCGTTTTCCAATCGAGTGACTCTCCTTTTCAATTATGGATACAATGGAGCGTTAGTTAGTAGATCGTGATAAGCAGGTACGAAAGGAAAGGGAGGGTGATTTGTCACTCACTCAACAATTTAAATTATAAACTCTATACAGAAGCTTGCATATGGAGAATGAAGTGACTGTGAATTGAATGAAGCGACTAATTTTTTTGCATGCTCGTTCATGTCATGTCCTGAGGTACTCATTTTATTTACAGGCGTATATAATGCTTCAACAAATTACACACTTCATGATAGATAATAATACTCAATACAAAAATCATAAATATATACACACATAAATGTACATACAAATTAGTTTGGCCGCTGTATCAAAAAGAAACTTATGTTCACCTAGTTGCTTGAGTTAAGTTAGTTACCAAATTCATGTTTTGATAACTAACTTTAGTTAACTCTTGATTGACTTGACTTGATTTTTTTAGGTTGTGGGGCGGGTGTAAGTAATTTTAGAAACAAAAGTTAGTTATAGGTCCAAAGTATTAACATAACAGAATCAGTCTTCAACAAAGCATGGATATTGTTTCTCTAAAAATTCACCTTGTCAATTTAGCTACCCATTAAAACTACACCTGGCAAGTTTTTCCCACTCAGAGTTTGCCCCTTTTACCCTGTTGAAGGGTTGGTTGCATTGTTAACTTTGAAGTTGGAGGAGAAGTCTCCAAGAATTTTTAAGAATTGAAAGCTCTGTGATAAGTATTTATTGAAATTGTACTTGCTCTTGGACTTGCTGCAATCAACGTAGAGGTTCCAATTGCATCGGAGAACCTACAAAATGACGGAAAACAAGTTTAATTTAACATAAATACGTAAATCATGTACAAAAGCCTATCAAAGCAGGGAAAAGTCTTACCTCTTGGTCAAAAACTGTCTCAAATGGACACAGGAAACTTTTCATCACGTACCCATCTCCAGTTTTTGCACATAGATGGAATACCTGTACAAAAAAGCCAGAAAAGAATATATTTATACATAAAATCCATATATTTTTGGAAAACCATGTCAAATTGAATTACAACAAGACTTACATTGCATGAAAGATCAGGGTCGGCATACAAACCAGGGAAATAATTCTGGTCTTCACATCTGAAAGCACTGTTGTAACCTTTGGGATCTTTACGGAAACTTAAAGTCCCATTTCCCGGGTAAAAGGATTTTGGTGCGTTTCGAACCGATTTGAGTCGTCTGGTTTGACGGCCATGTTGTTTCTAAAATCGAAGGGAAAATTAAAACATTTCTGTTGTTTAATTTTAATTCCAGTGCTAACTATATCAGCTATTTAAGGTAAGGATATTATAGAGTAAAAGTTTTGCGGTTTCCCTATACAAAAAGTAAATGGGTCAAAGTCAAAAACTACTGATTTTGTCTGCATATTTCACCCATAACACCAATAAGTAGTTCTAGTCACCCATTTAAAAAGTCAAACAATCTTTCCTATCATCTCTTTTTGAAATTTTTTCTATTCCATCTATCAAAAAAAAAGTTGCACGTACCAATAAACTGGCCAAAGTTGGACCCTGTGCAGCCAAAATGGCCGACAAATCTACAGGAATCGGTCCCACCTCATCCATATCCAACATTGACTGTGGTTGCACCGAAAATTGTTTTTTTAGCTCCTGAATTTGTGCCTCCTTAGTTCTCTTCTTGTGTGCGAGTGCACTGTTCAATGCAGCCATCAGCGTTGGACTTGGACTACGCAACCCATTGTTAGTATTCAAAAAAGGCGCGTCATAATTTGGAGTCGTACTCAACATTCTACTCAACAAAAGATCCTCATCAATCTTCATTTGATTTTGTTGCTGAGGATTCTTCAACTTATGTTCCAAATTATTCAGAGCAATCAATTTCTTTAAAGTCTGTATTTGCGTTAAAGTATAATTGCTGCCACTATTTGGTGGTTGTGAAACGACTGGAGTTTTCTTGGAAGCTTTAGATTTTATAGCGTGAGCCAATTGCTCCTGCAATTGCTTGATTTCGTTTTTGGACTCGGCAAACAATTCTACTGATGCGGGCTTTTGTGGCGGGACCGGTAACTTATTGAGTAGTAGTGCAGTAGGCGATAACATGGTAGGAGAAGGTGATATGAAAAAGTTGGGATTCGGAGTAGACGACACAGATTTCAAACTATTGATCAAATTGGGTCCATATTGGTCAGCAGCTGCTTGCTTAATGACATTGAAATTGATTTTGTTCAAAGTCTTCAATGCAGCTAAAGCTTGCTCATGTTCGGTAGGTTTGGGAGCGGGCAGCATTGTACTACTCACAAAGTTAGGTGGTCCCGAATACTGGCTTTGTCCAGCCGGTTTCACTTGGAATGAAGGTAATTTATTTTCCATTTCGGTACTATAGACTGGAAATCCGTTCACAATCGGTTTTCGTTGGGTGCTCGGGTTCTCCAAAAATGATGCAATCGTCGATGCGAGCACACTCTTAAACGGATTGATATTTCCATTAGGGGTGGGCGATTTTGGTAGAAACATGGGTGTTTTCGTCGTCGAAAAGTGTGAGATGGGACTTTTAGTAGTACTATGAGCAAACATTTTATCTTCTATAGATTGACTCCACGAACCTGAGCCTGCCATTTGATGTTTGTTGACCGCCGATGATGATGATGACCCGATTCGGATATGTTTTGCCGGTTTCTTATCTTCGATTTCCAACCCATCCCTATTGGCTTTATTGAAAATCTGCTCGGGCGATAAAAAGTACTCACTTTTTGCTGTGCTGTGAACACTATTCACCGATGGGGGAGTCGGCACGGGCCAATGCGCATCAAACGATTCCACGGAAAGATCTTGATGCAATTCGTGTTGCTTTTCCGTTGACGTCGAAGCTGGCCGATAATTTGGATAGCTGGAAAACGTCTCCACTGAGGGATGATTCTTATTACTATTCAATCGAACATCATCTTCTGGTCCAATAGATTGTTCGGTAGTAGACCACCGATTGAAAGATTCTACCGACAAGTCCTGATGAGGTAACCTTCGATCATTACTTATTAGCTCCATAGAGCGAGAAGTTGTTGGGCGTTGAAATGACTCTACAGACAGATCTTTGAATAACTGCTGTTCATTCTCATCTTTTAGCATCCTGGGCCTACTACTCGTGCTATGAAATTGCTGGAAAGTCCCCATGGGAAAATCAGGAGTATCTTCCCTAATATTTGACCTACTACTTGTGGAAGGTATGAAATTCTCTACAGACAGGTCTTTATGGAGTAATCTTTGGTCATGGTAATCCCCAGACGTGAGTATAGGGTCTGGCGGGGATGGCACTATTGCCGGCAATTCTCCATTTCGATTTTGGAAGTAGTCGATTTTAGTATACACTTCATCGTCCGTTTTCCCAGAGATCCCGAATTCATGTGTGTACACTTGGCCGTCAACTGTAATAGGTTTGTCAGAAAAAAAAGATTGGTTAGTTAGTTAGTTTGTTGATATTATTGACCTCACGTATGTAATGTTATTATGTAGGTATAAGAAGGAATCTAAATGGGAATGTATGGGAACTAACTAACAAGTTAATTGGATATTACACTACCACCTGTTTGTAAAATGTGTATTGCATGGGATGAGCCCCAACCTAGTATTATCATTTAGCGTGCTTTGTTTATGTAAATGTGAACCTACTTACGGATCTTGTTTAATTGTCTTTGTAATACGAGATCGGTTCCTATATACCTGCCAGAGGTTGGGTGTAAATTGGATACTGAAAATTTCTAAAGCGTTAGATAGTAGATTTGATACTCGAATTGGTTCAAGTTACTTAAAAATTTGTGATGACATGAAAATGATGATCACAGAACTTTTCCTCGCCCATAACTAGTGAGGAGTTTCTAGAAATGTTAGATAGTCATAGATATTGAGTAGCTAACTAGATTCGTGTTCATAATTGGTGACATGATAATAGGTTATGTAGTCAACTAGAATGTGCATCATGCATTTTTCATCACATAATGTTCCCACATACTTACAGGTTTGAAAAGCTACAGGCAAATGTGTTATACGTGCCCAATTTTTCTTTCAGTGGTTTAAACCTGAAAGTGCAACATTAGGTTGACGGATTTTTATTTCACTAGTTGAGTTGTATTAGGCAATTCGATATTGAACTTGTTTGTCAGGATGCTACTGAAAACGAGCTGATTTATATCCAACTGTATATTAATCTGTTCTCATTGGGTCAACATTTAAAGCGGTCACGCTTATGTTAGTCGGCAAAATATTTATGTATGCGACGGACGATCAGATTTTAAATTGTGCGTTGGAAATGAAAAATTATTGTAATAATGTGAGATGATGATGTGTTCAGCCAAGTTCAGCGTAATCAAATGATGGTTAACGAAAAAATGGAAAAACTTTCTCGACATAAAATGGTCACAAATTATGATTTATGGTCGCTCCATTATTCGGCACAAGCCACCACACAAAGTAAGTAACGAATCTAATAACCATGTTTGCTTCTATAAATTTTATCCCTAGCTAACTAAGCGCATGAAGTTTGCCCGTGAAATAAGCTATCCCATTAATTCTTGGCGTACAAAATTCTTAGTGCCCAGAGAATGAAATTTTTCCCTACAAAGTTACTAATTTGTTTGATTTTCTAAGGCAGTCCATACGCCGACCATAGTATAACTTAATTTGCACAGGAAAGTCACGATTTTTCTATGTTCCCCTAAAAATGTACAATTCTCAAAAACATGCTTTTTTTGTATCCAACTTACTTTACTACTTATGTTTTCCGACTAACTACTCTTGCCAAATGTGTGTAAAATGTGCAACTTGTGTGCAAAGCAAACGGATGAAAAATGACTTAATAAGGATTCAAGTGCATACACACACATTAGGGATTTATTAGTACAAAAATGGCAAAAAACAAAGTACAAAGTTTATAGCAACTAATAATGGTACAAAGATCTACACAACAGATACAAGCACATTAGAAAACATAAGTAGTAGTAGTAGTGAAAAAAAAACATTTTTTTCAAGTCTATAACATCACACATTCACTTTTTGAGCACATTTTAAAATCCTCTCATCATATACATACATATGTATACGGTCAATGATCATCATTATACTCATTAGATATGAATGTTGGTTGGCTCGGCATTATTTTTTTCTGCTGTTCAGTCCGTCCATTGTACACTTGACTTTTTTACATTAACAACCATTCCTCTAGGTACACATTACATTTTACCGTTCATTCTGTCAGCATCGCATTTCACTAACTAACTGTACTAATATACTAATCTGCCTGTGAATTCCAAAATTGCGATAAAAAGTCGAGAAGTTAGAACCAGAAAACGTTGACACAATCACCTTTGTGCAATGATCATGCGGAATGCAACAAGTCTGTGATTACGAGATTAGATACGGGAAAATAAATGTTGTGTAAATTCACGGCCAACCTTTGCATGCTAACTAACTATGTATGCTTTCATGTTCAGTTGCTATTTGCTCATTACAGACAGACTAAAATATTTTTCTGAGGGTGTCCACTTTCACCCGTTTGCATGCTGTTTGCACTCTGAGATTATGATGATGATGATGTTTATTTTTTGCACACACACACACACATTTAAACTAGGTCGTATGTACAGCAGCTACTATACATTAACTACTACAATGTTCATTGAGACTGCATTTAAAGTTGGTTATAATGGTTGCTCGCATGAGCATACTGTGGGTATAGTTAGTTAGTTAGTGCTCACGGAACAAACAAAGTATGAAAGATGAACATTTTTTTTACATATGAGGAACCAACATAGATATCTTAACTAACTATACTTTGGAGCTTCAATAATACGTGCAAACAAAGCGGTGCCTTCTATATTTGAATAGTGAGTTTTACTTTCATTAAAACGAACTGTCAGTCTACTAGTGCACGCAATGTATACAAATGTTAGCCATTGCATAAATGTACAAGAATTAAGCGTTCATTGACCAAATAGTTTTCCCTAAAATTACGTTAAAACCGTGTTCGTGCGTATACACACAGATTCCATCTGAATGAATATCACTTTCCATATGTAGTTCATTTTTTACAGTAATGAATCATTATGAATTCAAGATATCTCTTATAGCTCAAAGTGAAACAAAAGTCGCGCTATCACTTTTTTCCTTTGTTTCAAAGAAAAGGCTAGGATTTTTTGTCAGCATGCGTGATGTGGGTTTTGAATCTTTTGAGACTGGAATCTAATCTGTATCCTATGATACAGATTTTAATCTGAAGCAGGAAAATTTTTAGTGCTTTTAAATCTAAACCATGGATTTTTTTGTCCTTAACTGTGAATTTTACAATACACCACAATTCCATATAGTCCCCACGTTGAAATAAAACTAAACCAATGCTAACTAACTAACCAACTAACTGTCATCTAAAACACGTAGTAGTAATCACCTGTATAAGCATTCCCTTGTTGAACTGGGATAGGTAAAGCCAACTCTGGTTCCGGTTCCTGTTGCTCCACACTATTTCCATGTTCCCCTTTAATCCTGATGTCCACAGCAGGCTTTTCATAGCGATCCCCCAATTCCACGGAACTGACCAATCCTTTGACGGCCGCATTGGTCCCCAAAATGGCTTCATATGACAAAGCACGCGTGTCATATTGCCCCTTAACCGGAGTTCCTGTCTCAGCAGAGATCATTTTCTTGAAATTCGTATTGGTCACAAAGTCCGTACTAGGTCCGAATCTATCAGTCTGTTGAATACTTCCCCAAAAATTAGGTTGAGAAAATTGATTATTTCCTAGTCTGGAGTCTTGGTAAATAGGAATGGATCTAGCTGTAGTGGACATTATATTGAATCTCTCTGTCACCGGTCTCATCACATTAAATCCTTGACTACTCCCATAGATAGTGGAATCCACAATCTTTGGCACCGTTTGCTGATGCTTGTGTTGGTTAGAAAACTGTTCATACAGTGAAGGCCGCGTTGTACTACTAGGGTTGTAGAAGCTGTTGATATAAGACTGCATAGTTGGTCTCCGGTACGATTCAAATGGATTAATAGTCGTTGAAGGCGTTGGTTGATAATTGTAAAATGGGTCGGCACGATTTAACACTTTTTCCTTAGGTTTGGAATCCCCGAAATGACCTGGGTTGTACAAACCTCCACCTTTGGTTAATTCAGTGAGCCCCCCTTTGGAGAAGTTGGAGGCTGAATATTTCGGTTCTGTGGGGATAACTGGACGTTTTCCTAAATTCGTTTGATGGGAAGGCGGGAATCTGGGGTCGTATCTGCGGGCAGGGGTAGGTTGAGCAAAGTAATTGGCTGTGCTAGTGCCCATGGGCACTTCCCAGTCGTATTTTTTGACGCCGTGGGCTTCATGATACCCGAAAGTACTCATTCGGAGGGGAGGGCGGGTAGTGGTAGTAGTAGTAGTGGTGGTAGTTGTAGAAGGTTTCCAAGTGCTGCTTATTTTCATCTTTTTGTATTTTGGTGTGGTAGTAGATTGGCTTAGCTTTTGTTTCGTTTTGGACGTTTTTTCAGGAGTTTCCGTTTTCTCAGGTTCGGCTGATTTGGATTCACTTTCAGAACTCTCCTTGCGTTTTTGTTGTTTGATTTTTTCTACCGCGGAAATAATTTCCGCAGTTTTTTCATCCTGGGATTTCTTTTTTTTCTTACGGAGTCGCCGTCTCTTTTGACCTTTTGGAACGATCCGGATTTTTTTCCGCTTGTTATTTGGGTCTGTGATTGTGATATAGGTCGGGGTTTCGTCCTCTTCCGGGGATTCTTGAACAGGTTTCGGAGAATCGGTCTCTTTTTCTTCTTGAGGGGCTCCAGGCGCTTGCATCATTGTGTCCAATTCCACGCCGGTGTTGTTCACTTTGCTAATGCGGCGTTGAAGATAGCGTCTTTTGGCAGGGTTGTTTGTAGTGGATGTGAGATAAATGTCTGGGAAGATGTTCGCATTGTATGTGAATTCCTCGTCGAGACTGTCAATTTGTGGGGCAGCTATGTTTGTTTCTTGTATATCTTCTTGTTCAAAATCTTTGTTCCTTTCATACTTGCCTGCTGGTTGCTCAGAATCTACCATTTGGAAAACATTTCCATAGTTTTCCGTATTTTGAAGCATTTTGAGCCCATAAGGAACATCTGAGTTTCTCACTTTTGTATCCCTGGGGGGAATCATCATCTGATTTGGAAAATTATTCTCATCATACGACTTCTTATTCATTTTCAAATGACCCAAGGGATCAGAAATTTTTCCATGTCCATTATCCATAGGTGGAGGTGGCGGCATCTCTTGTGCAAAAAACGGAATCCCGATAGCTTTAGTCCCTTTGCCAATCTTTCTACCGCTATGTTGCTTAAAAACCAGCGGCGCGCCGCCAAAATCGTCCACTGCTGGAGGCATCAACATGCGCAGGGGATTAGTTTTTCTGCTGCGACCAGGCTGCTCCGATTTTCCACGGGAATACACTTTTCTTTGTCTCGATTCCGAAACCCGGCGCCTAGAAAGCGCGGTTGGTTCTATCTGGCGCTCGCTCTTTTTCTTGTCTTTCTTACTGGAAAACCAAGAACTAAAAGGCCAGGACCAAGACCGTGTCACACGCCGATTATCAGTATGCAACTTTTGATGCTCGCGCACTTGTTCTTGTTGCGCTTGCGCGCGCAGAATTTCTTCCATCTTGCGCTGCTGAATGAGGCGCAGTTGGCGCTGACTAATAACATTTGACGGCACGTTTGAGTCTTGACTAATAGTATATGCGCCACTCTGGGACTGCGGAGAGTTCTGGCGGCGCTCCCGATTTGAAATTGAATCTTTGAATCCATCTTCATCGCCTATTGTGAACCCACCACCCAAGTAGCCTTTCAGTCCTCCTAGACTACGGATTCGGAACAATCCCGACTGTTTAAAACCACATGCTAACTTAAAACCACCACCCCCTTGCCACACACAAATAGATTCCGTGGAGGGCACTAGCGCACTTAAAACTACAATCAACACTAGCGACGATCCACCGATTCGCCCGGCGCGGTAGACAGCTTTCAAAAGACTGTTCTCCACCCTGTCCCACCACATGATCACTGTTTGGGGCATACAGGAACAACCATTGAACACCATTGTCTAGGGATTTAATACACTTCACTTGCAGACATAGTCTTCCGATCCTGATCTTGTGCCGCCATATTAGATTCTGGAAAAAAGTTTAAAAAAATGAATCCAGGGAAACTACCTTACTACACATTTTAGCCTATTTGGCCCAACGCGGATGCAAAATTTGACATGCAGTTAAGCCCAACACAATTTTTTTCTTACACAATCTTTGTTACCTGCAGTTAGTTGTTGTTAGTGTCTACAGATCAATGTTCACCAGTCAACCTTTGACGATGAAATGAGGAAAAACTAGATCATAGGTAGACGGGATTCCGCATCACCTTGTTTTTGGGTGCAGGTGTAACCAAACTAACTACAAGGAGCCACCAAACTAACTTATGTTCGTTTGTAAGTCAGTCAGTGAGTTCAACTTAATGTTGTATGTAGGTAAAGGGGCTTGAACATGGCTAGTCAGTCAGTTAGTTCCTAACTCAGCTCATACAAACTAACTAACTAACTTGCATATACCTAGGCCACCAAATCTTAGTTAGTTATCATCACACATTATATGCGGTAGAAGAATCTTGTTGCGTCTCGATCACATATGATCCTCATGTGCTCATATTGCAAGCAGGAGTCATAGTTAGTTAGTTAGTAACCACACGAAAGTAACCCATCTTTCATCCTCTGCATATAATAATCATAAATGATGATCAAATCTTATACGTGTACTCCGCAAATTTTGCATTTACTGCTCAGGTATAAGAATGAATCAATTCTGAACATAAGTTAAAATCAGCTTTACGTGATTTTCATATCAACAGCCACAAGTTTGACAAACCATTTTTTGAGTTTGCAATCTTTTTTTTTTGTCTGATTTCATAGCTTTTTTCCAGTTTCTCACAGGGATTAAGCAAACTAACTAACTAGCTAAAACTAACTAAAGGATTCACTTCACTAAATTACTTACTTTAGTTAGTTAGTTGGGCGCGTTTTATTCAAAGCAGTCATCATACGCTTTTTGTTTTGTTTTCCTTTCAATCCCATTGAATGCCAAGGTGAATGAGCTCTCTCATCACATATGCAATTAGGCTGTTCGTCTTTAATTGCAATTTATACGCTAATATCATTATTGATACTAGGTTGTGTGCACAATGGTTATTAATGCATGCACGCTTGATTAGCTACTGACCATATATTTAGTTAGAGTATTTAGCTATACTACAAACTTTTGATTGTGTGTATGATTCGCAACTTGAGTTCGCGTATAATGGTAGTTAGTTAGTTAGTTAGTGAGTTGACACTGTAGCTACAGTGCCAAATACCATAATAAAAGCCGGTTTATATAGTTACTTGGCACAAGCTTCAGAAAATGTTTGCCCCTTTCACTTGTATAGCTGAATAAATACGTTTGGGTGTTAAAATCGCATCCTTTTGTGTCCATTTCAATTCCTGTGATCAAGTTATCAGCTTTTAGGTCTGTCTATCTTGATTAGCACGGTGGACATGTCAACTTGATTATATGAGTATTATTATTATCTTTAGCTAGGGCGATGATGATTGCATTATTTTTGTTTCGGCTCGCTGACTAATTAGTACAGTGATGATGGGTTAAAAAAGATTATGCTGAATTGACAATCGGCATATAAGTTAGTTAGCTAGAGATGAAAGTTTATTATTAAAGGGTTTAACAATGGGTGAAGAATTCACACTTTTCGTATTCATTATGGCATGTGAAAAGTGACCGTATGAATAACCAAGTTAATTCTATGGGATTAGATTAAGGCTGTGCATGTATACATGGTTTTGCAGTAGTGTGTATATATGAATGCAGTTTCATTTTCGTATGACATGAAGTTGAAGGTCTACATATAGTATGCTTCTAAGATTTTGTCTATGGAAAGATTGCAATGGACAATAATCATTGTATTATTGCGTTAACTTTTCGATTCAGGACACGAATGTCAAATATTTAGTCGGAAAATAAGATTTTGTAACCAACTAAACTAATTTTTCCCTATCTGGTCTATTTCCTGCACGTATAGGAAGTTTAATGGTCTGTGAGTTTTCAATGTAAATCTAATTTGTACAAATGATTATGGCATAAAAGCAGACGAGATGGAACTCAATTTCACACCATTGATTTCCCATATTGTTTTTCTCCTGTATTTCGTACTATTTCCTATTACATGCTAGTCATCATCAATAGAAAGAAAAAATCAGCACATATGAAATAAGATTGCCACTCAATTCTTATCAAATCGCACACACAATTGATAGGTATGGATGAGAAGAAAAATGTAAACCTGATGACTAGACTAACTATATAAGAGTTTTTTCGACTCTCAATAAAATCCTTTAACCAAACCAAATAGAGTAAGTGTACGTTTTAACAATGAGTATTATCATTACAAGATGAATGAAATAGCATGAGTTGGAATCACAAAGTTCATCTGTGCTGGTACGCTGGTTGAGAAAATGAAGACTCAGATTGTCATTAACCGGTTTATGGGTATCTACATCACACCACAAGCCTTTTGTACTCACAGTTCACCTTTAAAAACCCTACGCTCAAATAAAAGTAAGTAAGTAAGTAGGAAGTCTACAGAAACCTACTGACCTTTATTATTTTCTGGTCAATCTTAAAAAATTACCAATGGATCTTGTTTGCTCCAAACTCGTAACATATATAGTGTGTGGGTCAAAAATTTACAATGAATACAACCCTAACTCTTTTGAACGCAGATCGTAACTAACTATCTATGAACCAAGTTACCATCCAAGATCATTGAGCCATGTTTAAACTTTATTGTGTAACAGACAAAGGTGTGTCGATTTCAAAATTCTGTACACACTGTACATGGAATTTAAAGTGATTTACGATCAACATGAGCAGGCCAGGCAGACTTCGTGAAATGAAAATATGATTGTCATGATGATCACATATTATGGACCCGATTAGCGAACCTAAAAACTGGTTTTAAGTTAGCGACCGACTGCTATCAGAATTCACTCTTAATTGTAAAACTGACCGTTTTGAACTATAAGACACAACGTGGGCTCGGACTTGCATGGTTTACATTTTGTTACGTGGGGTTCGTGCCGTAATATTCATTAAAGTGTCTAATTAGTTAATACCACAATTACTTAGTTAGTTAGTACTGAATGCCAAATGTAATAAAATTTACAGTTTTCGAACTTAATTGTTGGTTAGTTAGTTACCTACCAAAAATGATGGTTATCACAACCTATAACTCCAAGTGGGTGATAAACTAACTAAAACAAAATATGAGCTAAACCGCACCTTAACATAACTTTTTCCTCCGTTTTCGGGTTACCGTTACAATTATTAGCATAATGGTGGTTAAAAATTGTTCCATTTTTCATATATACACAAAACATATAGTGAGTGAGGAAGTTTTATGTGATTTATGTATTGAATTATTTCATAACAGTACTTGTTAGCTAGCATCATCTGTTTGATTCCCAGATAATGTGAGAATTATGGCTCTTTTATGATATCATGTGGTGGAGACGAATGATAGACCATGGAAAAGAAAATACTATTTTCTTTGGGCAAACTATATGCTAGTTAGTTTTAAGTCGTGATTTAGGAAACACTATTGACTACGTTGCATGGGACCTAGTTCATATAGCTGGATCAATAAAATGGTCAAGTGGGGGAAAAAAAGTTGGTAAATCCCGTCGGTAAAAGTGGTCCTTCATGTTTTTCAATTATTGCAGCACATAATCACTTTTGTTAGAAAAACTCTAACCTGCTGGGACCGTTATACTGACTAAAACTAAAGCTAATTTTTAAACGTGAGTTGTTTATCTATCGCATGCCTACTAGTTTGCTTGTTCGCAAGGATTATCTATCAATGTAAGTCATTTGGTGCATACTTGAATTTAACAAACATACATAGCATACATTCAGCGTTTTTTCAACTAGTTTTTTCGCTAACAAAAACAGGAACTAAATAA